>Ga0315280_10000026_pt1 | contig 278043 bp, 308 predicted proteins | sample YL17G06_40_MG_FD_203697 | JGI IMG/M metagenome (GOLD analysis project Ga0315280, IMG submission 203697) | Sediment microbial communities from Yellowstone Lake, YNP, Wyoming, USA - YL17G06_40 | ecosystem: Environmental > Aquatic > Freshwater > Lake > Sediment | place: USA: Wyoming | collected... | reverse complement strand
TCCAATGATTATATTGTTTAAAATATGATTATCAGAACCTCTGACTCTTATTGCATATTGTGCATGACTTGGAGTTGGTGAAATACCTTGTACCGTAAATCCACTAAATGTTATTCCATTGCCAAGAATCCATATTCCTGTTGTTTCAGAAGGTTGCCCTAAATTAATTATAGTTGTAGCAGCACCATCAGTTGATTGAATGACTAAATTATTTTTGTTAATTGTAAGTTGCTCATTATAAGTCCCAGCAGCAACATGAACTGTTTCCCCATCTGAAGCCTGCCCTATCGCATATGTTATTGTTTTACAAGGACTTGAAGGATTTATGCAATTTCCTGTGTCTATTCCAGTTGTTGCAACATACCTTGCAATTAGACTACATACACTTGGCTCTCCACTGCAAGTATAACCTGATTCTACTGCGCATACATTAGAACATCCATCTCCATTGTTTGTGTTTGTATCATCGCAAGTTTCTCCTGCTTCTATAACCCCGTTGCTACAGACAGGAGTTGTTGTTCCTGAACATTGGGCATTGCAATGATTTGGTTGTCCATTCAAACCACCTTCATCACAAGCTTCTCCATTATTAACTATTCTATCACCGCAGGATTCTGTTGCTACACATGTATTCCATCCATCACATTGAGCATTACATGATTGAGTTCCTGCATATCCCCCTATTGTACAAGATTGAGAATTTGAATCACAAACTTCAGGACCTTCTTTATTTCCATTCCCACAAATTGCAATCTTTAAAGTATTTGCAGCTGTTTTTACACTTTCCGTGTTACCTACATTATCAACACCAAAATATTTTATTGTGTATGTGCCAGCTGAAGAAACTGTGAACTGCCAGCTTGAACCAGCATCAACATAACTTGAACCTGTTGTTGGTGTGCTTCCATCAGTTGTATAATAAACTTTTGAACATCCAGAACCACTTCCATCATCACATGTCAATGTGATTGTTGTCGCAGAAGTTTGCCATGCTGAAGGAACATTGTCTATTGTTGTTGGCGGAGTTGTATCTGGTGTGTAATAGACAGTCATTCTAATGTGATCAATATACGCATCTCTATCATGTGAATTACTATCCTTTTTTGCCGAAATTACAACACCAAAATTTGCACTATTAATATCGGAATAAGTCCAGGTTAGTCCCCATTTATCAGTTGAGCCACCGTAAGGTATGTATGTATCAGTATCACTGTTTGGCCAATCTGCGCCTGTACTTTTTTCGTCTCCACTTATCACTTTGTTTTTCACCAAACGAACGCTATTGTCGGTAACCCTAACAGAAGACCCACTTTCGTATCTGTCTACTTCCACTTTAATACCATCTATCGTTGCGCCGGCAGGAATACTAAAGCCGAAACCAGTTGCTTTAAGATAATGGGTAACTTCGCTGGCATCTAAATGTGCAGTTGCATAGACATCATTCTGAGTCTGCACGTTAGAAGGAGTTGTCCAAGATTTGGTTCCAACAGTTGAGTCATCAGCACTAGTTGAAGGAGAATTGGGACCTGAATATGCATTAGCAACAATTATACCATCTGTTAATGTAAGGGTACTTGGACCACTACCAGAACAATCATCATTCAGATAAGCTACAAAAGTTACATCATAAGTTCCTAAGCTTGATGGTGCTGTTATAGTGAAAGATTCTGTGTCTGTATGTGTACCGCTATCATAAATATGATCTGGTGTGTCCACACAAGTCCAACTACCACCCTCGATTCGATATCTTGTAGACTCCCAATCGCTCCCACTTGTTGTTCGTACAGTCACAGCAGCTGTTATTGAAGTACTTGGTGGAGCAGTTACACTGCCTCCACCATCGAGTGTAGCACTAATTATAGTTCTACTGTCGGTAAAACTTGTCTGAGCAGAATTTATTCCGTCAGAAACATCAACAGTATATGTTCCTTCAATTCCATTCAATTGATATTGATAAACAAAATTTCCTTCATCATCAGAAGTTTGCAATCCATTCAAGAATCTTGAATTACATGAAACAGCATCGCACGACTCGGTTGCAGCAAGATCAGGTCTTGTTATAACAATGTTAATCTGAGAAGTAGGATTGAAACCAGAACCATGAATATAGACAACATCACCGAAAGAAAAATCAGATTTGCTGTTTCCTGCAGCGTCAGTAGTCCAAATTGTTGCACCAGAACCTTCAGCAAAAGCAGGCAGAACAAAATTGAAAACAAAAAATCCAAAAACTAAAAGAAGTAAAACAACGAAAGAAATTTTCACAATTCCCTTTGCCAATCCCTTATCTAACTTCATCTAAACACTCTGGATTGAATAATTACTAACTAGAAATAAAGTTTTAAAGTTTAAATACCTTTGTGCAATATTTTAAGAAGAATTTGATTTCCTATTCGATAGAAAAAAACTATCACTATGATGGGAAGTTTTAGACAAAAATCAACAATAGAAAATTACAAGTGATTTTTAATTTTATTAAAAATTCATTCTTTCCAAAGAGTCTCTATCGAATGACCGATATAAAAAAAGAAAAAGAGTAAAAAAAATAGAAAAAAACACTAAATAAATCTTCTTTTTCATAAACTGGATTTCGTTTTGTTAAAAAATACATTTAATGTCTAATCCTTAAGAAATATTCTTCTCAAACAAAATTTTAACAACACATGCATCAAGCTTTTGCTCAAACATAAACCCGATCAATTTTTCCAGAATGATTCAGAACACCAATTCTAATCTCGGAACTGTTGGTGGAACGTCAACCAGATTCCCCACTCCCTCTATCAACTTCTTTCCCTTCAATGTCACGATGTAGGTCTTGCCACGCTTGACTGTGTACTTGTATCTCAGAAGAATATCCAGATGCTTGTATATCTCGCTGCTTCCTATCTTCATCTCGAGCTTCCTGAACTTCCTCTCTATCTCAGTGTAGCCCATCGGTTTGCTATTCAAAATCATTAACAGAATGGCCCTCTTTCCGCTTCCCATGACCTGGCTTACTTCCAAAAGTTGTTCGATGTTGGTCGTCATAGTAATTACTTAGAGGTAATTAAAGTTTAAATCCTTTACTATGGAGGGTTTTATACTCAATCAGAAAATTCTTCTCTACAATTCAGCAGGACCAGAAACTGAGACCGGCTCGCCACGATCCAACATTTCCTCAGGCTTCTTCCTTATCGAAGTGAATTTGTATCGCTTCACAATCTCCCAAACATTCCAGAAGATTATAATCAACAAGATTCCTGCTATGATTGCAACAATAGGGTTGGCTTTAATAAAGTCTACAAAAGAAACAACTGCAGTTGGCATAGCTATTGTTGTTTCTGTTGTTGAAGGCGTTGTAGTAGTTGGTGGAATTGTTGTTGGAATAGTTGTGGTTGTTGTTACTGGTGCTGCCCCCGATACTCTTAAAATGAAAGTTGACGAATTCTCGAGTCTTCTCCAGGTCATCCATTCCTTTCCTGTGACGTTGACAAGATAAACACCAGAAGAATTTTTCGGCACGTCGATGTAAACCCAGAACTTTTCAGGAACAAGATAAACTCCTTGCTGCGGGTTCCATTCCCTCAAAATCCTCACGTGCTCGAACCATTGCGGTGTGACGTTGACATTAAAATTGTCCGGCAATCCTTTAACTGTGATGTTGAAATCGTGAAGCCAATACCAACCTAGGTTGAGAATTGTTCCGTTCACGGTTACAAAATCTCCAGGAGTTGCGTTGATCTCTTGTGGCAGCAATCCCATGATGAACGCCATAATGGGTTTTGGTGCCTGAACAAAAGTTGTGAGAACGAGTAATGACAGTAAAAAAGAGATAGATAAAAATATCTTGGATTTCATTTTCATTCCTATAACTAATAAAGAATCAAAGGATTTAATAACATATGTATAATCTATATAAATTTTTTGCCTATTGCGTAGAAAAAAATCGAGAAAGATTTAAAAGTTTTTGCTAAATCTATTAATATATGAGGTTGAGAGAAAAATTTGGATTAAATGGATTGGAATATGAAATCCAAAACGCAAGAATAGAAAAAAGAACATTCCTTGTTCATCATCCCAAGTATCATTCCAAGTTAATTCAAATAGAAATTAGAACACTTATCCTTGTTTATCATTCCAAGTTAACTCACAGTGATTTGGTTAGAGTCAGAATGCTCGAAAATTTCACGGCAGGGAGAGATTATGACAAGGTATTAATAATTTCGAAAGGATTTGCCGATGAACACGCTGAAAGTTTGTTTGAGTATTTGGGATATGCTGCAGAATAGGAACTTAACAAATTATTTATATTATCTTTTTTCATTATTGTATATGAAAAGATTTATCGTTGCTTTTCCTGATGATGAGTTTGCCCTTGCTGTTTTCCAAAAGCTTGAGAAGATTGAAGATGGTTTCCAGTTCAACCCCATTGAGAAAATAATTTTTCGTGATAAGGAAATCAAGATAAGGATAAGAGACAACGTGAGAAAAAGTGAATGTTTCTTCGTCCACGACTCAAATCACAACCCAAGCGATTGGTTCCTCGAACTGGCGTTCGTCAACGAAGCGCTCCACAATTCAAGTGCATCTGAAATAACGGATGTTTTGCCCTATTTGCGTTTTTCAAGACAGGACAGAAAGGACAAATCAAGAGTTGCTCAAAACATAAAAGTTGTTGCTGATGTTTTAAACACATGCGCTGATCGTGCGGTGACGTTGGACGTGCATGCTCCTCAAATTGCCCTTGCGTGTTCTATTCCTTTTGATAACCTGTACTCTTTCCCTACAGTTATAGACCATCTCATAAAAAACCATCCAAGTGTTTTGGAAAATATTATGTTGATGAGTCCTGATGCTGGCGGCGTTAAAAGAGTTGAGTCTTTCAGGAATAGACTTTCTTATTGTGGTATTGAATCGGATATAGCCATCGGCTACAAATCTAGGCCAAGAGAAGGCGAAATTGGTGTGTTCAAAATGGTTGGTGATGTGGAAAATAAGAATGTCATAATAATCGATGACATCATAGACAGCGGAAAAACATTAGTAGAAGCGGCACAAGAACTAAGGAAAAAAGGTGCCAAAAAGATCTATGCCTATGGAACACACGCATTGTTCACAGAGGGAGTTTATAAAGCTGTGGAAAATTTTGAAAGAATATTTGTGAGCGATACGTTGAAGCAGACAAAGCATGAAAAACTTGAAATCATTTCAGTTACTGGATTATTTGCAGAAGCCATCAAGAGAATTAGTAAAGGAGAAAGTCTCAGCGAACTCTTTGAGACAAAAAAAGATTAAGATTTTGTTGAGTTCATGCTTTTTTCTCGGCAATCAAAAGAGCGGCAACTTTCTTCTCCAGTTTTTCCACATCGTCCTCAAGGATCCTTATCCTGTCTATCAGCCTTGAAACCATTTCCGCGAGCAGAGCATAATTCTTCTCAAGCTCGATCAAGCCCACGCTCTTCGGAACGGCATTTCCTGTTATTATGTCCTTCATAAGTTTATTCTCTTCTTTTCTCATTTTCCCTATGAAAATATTGAGAAAGACAGTATAAATTAATTGCTCCCAAGACAAATGTTTATTAATGCCAGAATGCGCTTTCAGAGCAGTTCAGGAGATGATAGCTAGAATGAAGGAAGAGATTGCCAGAACGCAGAACATCCAATATCCTGCTCAAATAGCTGTTGCTGAGATTTACAATGTAGTTGCGAGAATTCTTGGTGAAGCTTGCAAAAGACAGCTGGGAGAAAGGGAAGGATGTGTAGCTGAGCCGATGAAAAAGGAGGATAAGCTGACAATGGACACATTCATACTTTTGAAACAGCTGAAGGAAGATAATCTACTATCTGAAGAATACTACGAACAACTTTTTGAGGGATTGATAAAGATGAAGCCAGAGCTAGAAGAGCAAGTCAGACAAGACAGAGCTAAAGGGCTGATTTAAAAAATGATTTCATAAGGATATCTTTCTTGCGAACCTTTCTTTCTAAAACAAACCCTATATGCTGGATTATGTAATTCTATATCTATTGCTGGACTATTCTGTTCTAAAAATTCCCAAAATGGTTTATAATTATCAATAAAGCACATGAACTCATAACCAAAATAACAGGCGAGTATTATTCGTATGCCTTTTTCATATCCCAGTTTTTCTATAACTGTTTTTCCGCTTTCTTCAATTGATTCTATCGTTTCGACCAATCCAATCACCTATAAAACAACAATCGATTTTTGAGGAACAGAAGATGAAAGACATATACCGGTGTCGATTTTTTTCTTCGTGTTCATTCCCAATATTGAGGGACAAAAGACGTAATCATACCGGTGCCGATCTAAGATACCTCTTTGGGGTTAGTCTTGTCCTTTCTCATTGTCTTGTCAGAAATTGCATAGGAATGTTAAGTTTTTGGTCATCCAACAAGAAAGGGAAAAGGAATCATCCCAAACTAACCCTTTGTGCATCCTCTAATGGATACCATCAAGTATCCAAAAAAGTTTGTCCAATTGTTGCACAAGGTTAGGGATTTCATTTTCTTCAATATTTTATTGGTAGTGTTACCTTAAATAATTTTCTATACTTCGGTTCTGGTAACTTGACGATATATTTATAAAAAATAAGTCTTTGTTCAGCAAATTCTTCAAAAATTAGATACTATTGATTGTTCTTAAGTTTTGAGAAAAGGTAAGTCAATATAACTGCCAATATTGTCATTGAAAAAGCAATGTAAAATCTGTAGTATACACTGTTCTCAACCATTAATGAGCTAACCCAAGTTGTCCAGAAATTATTCCAGCTCAAAGCAACCAACAAACCAAGGGAGGAAATCATCAAAGTGACAAAATTGTCCCTAAAAGCTTTTGTGAATTTGATCATTTCATGACGCAATTGTATAGTTCTGCTTTGAGATTTCCAATCAACTTTCTTTTGTTTTAATCCTATCATAGAGAACACTGTTATTAGTTATGTCATTTCTTTCTTTTAAATCTTTTTTATCGATTGGTTCTGTTAACTTGATGATGCATTTCTAATTTTTTAACATTCCTCTAATAAAACTATAAATTTTTGAAATCATTGGACAGGTATAATTGTGTCTTACAATACTTGCCTTCATTCCTCAGATTCAAACACAGAAGGCAGATGAATGAAGTAAACTTTTCCTTTCTCCAGAATTATCAACGGCCTCTTCTGCATCAGTGCATCGATATTAATTTCGTAAACTCCTTCCTTCGGCATTCTCACTGTTTCAATTCCAAACTCGATCTTCTTCTCCTTCTTGATTTTCTCTTCAGGGATTTCAGCTTTCTCTTCCTTCTTCTCCTCAATCTTCTTGATCAATTCCTTTTCGAGTGTTGTTGATTTTGTTTCAAGCTCTTTCTCAATTTTCTTCACTTCAGCTGCATCTTGCTGAGATTTGAGATAGAGGAAAAATATTGAGCCACATCCATTGCAGCCTCTTAGAATAGTTGAATCGTTGTCTTCGTATGTTGCTCCGCATCTCACACATTTGTGCATGTTAAACCTCTGTCATCACAGAAAATGAATTTGGATTCTTCTTCACCTGCTTTATGTACTTCGCAGGGCCTATCAGAGTTAAACCAGTTCGAAGAGCAGTGGCTCTTTCTGGAGTTTTTGCTCCGGTCAAGTCAGTGAAGAATTTCATTATTCTCTCGCTTTGGTCTGAAAATCTTTCAACCATTCTTTCAATTCCTTTCACTGGCTTCTTGAGGCTCGCGACTTCAATGCCAGGAAAACCATCATCAACTCTCCTCATGGTTTCCTTTATCAATTCCATTTCCTCCTCTGGCTTCATAACCCCATCAGTCACGAGTATCGTTCCGTCCTTCACTTTATCAAGAATAAAACGGATCCTTTTGTTTTTGGTTTTGTCCTCCAATGTTGCAGACGATATGAAATCGAATTTCAGCTTCATCTTGCCCCCCTCGAATGTTTTGCTATAGTTTCATAAAGAGAATCTATATTTTTCCCTCTCAGAGCGGAAATCTCAACAACAGGATAAGTTGGGAAAGCCTCCCTTATCAATTTTGGTTTCGCTCCTCTCTTATCAATCTTATTCGCAACGATTATCACAGGTATTTTTCTTGCTTCAAGATTCCCGAGCAGTGTAATGTTCACTTGAGTCAATGGATCCCTTGTTGCATCCATAATTGCTAGCACGCTGTCAACGTTGCCAAGCCACTTTATAGCCTCTATCACTCCATCAGTTGCTTCTCTCGCTCTTTGCCTTGCCTGTTTTTTTGAAAGTTTGTACTTGAGAAATTTTCTGTAGTCAACTTTTGTTGTTAAACCAGGCATGTCCAAAATACTCAGAAGAATCTTCTTCTTGTTCAGCTTTATCTCAATCTTTTCCTTTTTCTGAACTGTCCTCGTCTCGTGAGGAATTCCAGTGACCTTTCCGACCTCTTCGCCAGTCCAGTCAACAGAAATTCTATTAGCTAAAGTTGTTTTTCCCACTCCGGTCTCGCCATAAAGCCCTATCTTGAGATTTCTTCTCATTCCAAGAAAGCTGTAAACCCAATCTAGAAAACTTCTAAAACTCATTCTCTCTTTACTATATTTTGTATTCAAAGTTTAAATAAAATTGCTTAATGGTTGGAGTAATCCACGCTCACAATCTTGCCGTTCTCGACGTAGATTCTCCCTATGAGTCTCCATTTCGTATCATTCGCTCCGCTCGATTCTTTTTCTTTTTGAACAAACTCCCCTGTTTTTTGAGGCTGGATTAAGAAAATGAGTAGAAGAAGGGAAAAAATCAAAGCTATCAACAGTATTTTTATGTCCATCGCTAGTACCTCGCGACTATGTCATACGTTCCGTTGTATGCCAGAAGACAGAATGTCCCGTTTGGTAGAATTTCTGCCAGTGATTTGAAAGCAAAGCCATAAGTCGAGTTGTAGTACACTGAAGTCTTGCAAGTGCTGAACGTGACGTTCGTCGGAATCTCGAGATAGGTGCTGTTGGATTTGAACTGCTCTGGCAATGTGTTCGCTGGAACCAACCAGACCTCATTCGTCGGCCAAGTATAGTTACCGAGCTTGAATGTTATCGTTCCTGTCAACATCCCAAAGTTTGCCAGGAATTGGTTCAATCCCAAACTGGTTATCGTCCCTTCTGTTATCACTGTGTTAAAGGCATACGCTAATGGAATTAACAATATCGCTGCTGTTAGTCCGGACAAAATCTTTTTCAATTCCATGAAAAATCTTTGAAAAAAGAAATGGTATATAGATTTAGAACTCCATCAGTTGTAACTTACCAAATCGTTTAATAATCTAATTACCTCTTCTGTATCATCTTTTATTCCAAAATATTTACAGATTTTTTGATGAGATCTCAAATGTTCTAGCGCCTTTTTTTGATTTTCCATCGCTCTATCAAAATCTTTATCTGCTAAATGTTTTTTGAGTTTTTTCACGTAATGAATTGCTAAAATTCCATTATATGCATCAAGTATCTGGTAAAAGATTGTCCTCATAATTATGAAAATGAGATAAATTTAAAATATAGATTTAGAACTGTTGAAGTAGTAAAAAGGTTTAAATAATTAACTATCTTAGTGTTTTTCATGAAAGATGAAAAAAATGGAAATAAAATAGAATTAGGTTTTAGCTTTAATGGGAAAACAATAGGTGGAAAAATATCTGTAGGAAGAAAAGAATTAAATGCAGAAGTCGGTGCCGAATGTGATACAGAAAAAGGCAATAGTTCTTTAGATGCACACCTAAATATAGGAGAATACGGATCAATTGGATTATCACATGATAATAAGGAAAATATTATGTATTATATTTTTTCAAGATATATCAAATCATTAATAGCGCTTGGGATTGGTAGTGCTAGTGGTTTGTTAACAAAGGAAACATTAGAAAAATTAGGATCTGTTTCTGTTTATTCTATCCCCGCATCAGCAATAATGGCAATAATTGTGGGAATCGTCGCATACAAAAAAATAAATCGTATTCAATATAAGATAAAACTGTGAATTATTTTTTTAGATTCTTTTCCTCATATATGCAAATTTTCACAAAAGGACAAATATAACATCTTGGGTTTCTTGTCAAGCAAATCTTTTGGCCAAACCTTACAAATCCCAAATTCACCAAATATCTTTCCTTCTCAGCTGTCAATTCTTCCAAAGACTCTCTTATCTCCATGTATTTTGCTTTCTTATCCACCAATCCTAGCCTTTTGCTGCAGACCTCAACATGCACATCAACCGCAATTACAGGCTGATCAAAACCATAGGACATAACAATGTCAGCGGTTTTGTTTCCAACTCCGGGCAGTTTCATGAGCTCTTCTCGTGTTGTTGGAATTTTTCCTTTCAGGTCCTTGATAAGAATCTTGCACAATTCCCTAATGTTTTTGGATTTCTGTATGTACATTCCAGATGGCTTAATGAGCTCTTGTAATTTCCTATCAGATAATTTTAAAATTTCTTCTGGGCTGGAAACTATAGAAAACAGATTCTTTGCCGCTCTTTCCGTGTTTTCGTCCCTTGTTCTTTGAGAAAGGATCGTGGTGATTAAAAGCTTGAAAAGGTCTGATTTCCTACCAAAACTTGTTTTTATGTCATTACCATATCTCTTGCTCAAGAACTTCAGGATAATTTTCATCTTATCTCTTCTGTTCATAATATCACGAAAATCATTCAACTTTGGGAAATAATTTTTAAATTGCTGTCTTTTCCAACACAATCTTGTTGGTCAATCCATATGGATATTTTTTAATTATTTTTCTCATCTCAAGTCTCATTAATGCTCTATGAACTTTGACTTTTGAAAAACCAGTCTTCTTGACCAATTGATTTTGGTTAAGTTTTCCGTTTGCCTTTTTGAGTTCTTCTATGATTGCCTTCTCTTCCGGCGTCAATAGCAGGGAAGTGATACTTTCTTTGACAGATTTCAATTCTTTTTCTCTTGTCAATTGCCAAATGGATATGCCACCCAGTATAGAAGACAACCCAACAAATAAAAGCATCAAAGAGAATGGTGATGTCAAAACAACTTCAGAGTTGGGTAGTCCTATAAATTTCTCTTCGGGAAAAGACCTGTTCAATTGGGGCGGTTCGTTTAGAATTCTTCTCTCTCTGACCAAAGTGAATGTCTCAAATCCCCAGAGCATAGAGTACAATTGAAAAACATAAAGAATTAGACAAAATCCTCCCACCAAGAAAAGCGATATCATTACTATCGAATGTTTTAAATATTTTCTTTCCATATTTACACCATTAGTTTCAGGTGGTTACTAGTTTCAGGTGGTTTCAGATAGTCTTTAAATACTATTTCAAACTTAAATAATTAATTAAACATCTATAATAGAAGCAATATCTATGGGTGACAAAATGGAACCGGTAATAGAATTGGATCAAGTGAATAAAACCTACAAAATGGATGATGTTGAAGTTCAAGCGTTGAGCAATGTGAACATTAGGATAATGAAAAAAGAGTTTGTTTCTATCATGGGTCCTTCCGGTTCTGGCAAATCAACATTGCTGAACATGATAGGCGCTTTGGATAGGCCGACTTCTGGCAAAGTCCTCATTGATGGAACAGATTTGTCAAAGCTTTCAGAAATTGAAATAGCAAGGACAAGGGGGGAAAAGATTGGTTTTGTGTTCCAGACGTTCAGCCTCTATCCTACATTTAACGCATTGGAGAATGTTGAATTGCCGATGATGATTATGGAGAAAGACAAGTTAGAAAGAAAGAGAAAAGCAATGAACTTGCTGGAACTTGTGGGATTGAAAGACAGGGCAGAGCACTTGCCATCACAATTGTCTGGCGGTGAGAGGCAGAGGGTGTCGATAGCAAGAGCGTTAGCTAATGATCCCTCATTCATTCTTGCCGACGAACCCACAGGCAACCTTGACTCAAAATCCGGAAAGGAGGTAATGAACATTTTTGTGAAACTGAATAAAGAAGGCAGGACGATTGTTGTTGTAACACATGATAAAAATATCGCCTCGCACTCAAAACATGTAATCCAAATCAAAGATGGAAAAATAATTGGTGATAAAAAATGAAAAAAATCTCATTGATTTTGTCATTAATCTTCATAACAATCCTTTTTACTAATTCAGCACTGGCATCAGCTCTGATACAGACTAGTTTTTCAGCAAATCCAACTACAGTAGCACCTGGCAGCGACGGCTATCTGCAACTGACTTTGAAAAACGTTGGGACAACTGCGGCAACCAACATAAAAGTTAATGGAGCTTCTTATGGCCAGTATGTTACAGTTGCTACAAGCGGCATCGGGAACTTGGGATCTTTGGGTAGCAGTGAATCCACAACGGCCCTCTTCAAAATTTCTGTTTCAAGCTTGGCGCCTTCAGGTCTGTATGATATAAGATTCTCTATAGACTATTGCGTTGATTCCACATGCACAGAAATAAACCCGACTGGCATAGTTACCGTGCAGGCTCCTTCTGCGCTGCAAGTCACTTCAGTTGAACCCAACACTTTGGCAGCGGGTCAAACGACTACTTTGAATTTCAACCTAGCAAACACAGGGGTTGATGCAGTAAACAACATTGTCTTATCATGGCAGACATCAAACAATGAAATACTTCCATTGGGTATTAGCAACAGACAGTTTATTTCTTCTTTGAATGGCGGAACGTTTGTAGTTGTCCCTGTTAATGTCTCAGTGGAACCATCTGTCACTCCTGGGATATATCCTTTGACAATTCAATTGAGTTACTTCGATAAGTCGGGCGTGAAACAGAACGTGACTTCTTTGATAGGAATTAAGATTGGGGGAACAACTGATTTTGATGTTGCTGTTCAAGATTATTCGGCAGGAACTCTTTCCCTATCAATTGCAAATATAGGAGTGAATCCTGCGACCAGTGTTTCTGTTGCCATTCCTCAGCAGAATAATTTTGCAGTTAGCGGAGCAGCAAGTGTTTTTCTCGGAAATTTGAATTCAGGTGATTTCAGTGTTGCCACGTTCCAAATATCCTCAAGATTTGTAAGAAATGCAACTGGGCCAGCAACAAATATAAACGAGACATCGAACGTTCTCAAATTGCAGATTTCTTACTCTGACACGAGTGGAGTCAGGCAATCTGTCCAAAAAGAAGTTTCCTTAAATCTTGCGGCTTCTCAAATAACCGGAAATATACAAAGGAATACAGGCTTCAACTTCACCACAATCCTTTTGATCGTGATAATCGTTGTTGTCGCAGTTGTTCTTTTATGGTATTTCAAGTTAAGAAAAAAGAAAAACTTCCTGAGCCAATTTATTGGAAAAATATTCAGGAAAGTTTGATGTATGAGCAAAAATTTTTGATTTTGCTTTTTAAGCCAGGAGCAGAGGACATATGAAATTTTTTGACATATTATCAATGTCGATGAACAGCCTAACTCACAGAAAGCTTAGAAGCTGGCTAACTGTTCTCGGAATAGTTGTCGGTGTTGCTGCTGTTGTTGCATTGGTCTCGATAGGAGAGGGGTTGCAGCAAAGCGTTCAAACCCAATTGAGTGGATTGGGTGCAAACATCATCACAGTATCGCTCGGTTTTCAGAGAGCAGGGGGAGGATTCGGTTTTGGCGGCGAGCGTGCAACATCATCGCAATCAAATCTCACTCAAAACGACATAAGAACCATAAGGTCGACTCCCGGTGTTTTGTATGTTAACGGCATAGTTTCTGGTCGAGCTGATGTTTCTTATGCAGGTCAGACTGCTTCTCTGTCGATTGAGGGCGTTGACGCTTCAGTTTGGAAATTCATGGTTACGACAAAATTGGAATCCGGAAGGTATCTTTCTGCAGGCGATGAGTACGTGGCCGTGATTGGAAACAGTGTCGCTAATAGCCTATTTAAACATAAAGTGCTTCTGAACAGCCTGATCACGATTGGTGGACATAGTTTCAGGGTGATAGGAATACTGCAGGCTGGGGTTAGTGTGTTCGGTGGAGGAGAATCCGCAATCTACGTCCCAGTTGAAAATGCAAGGAATGTTATTAGCAATGTTAACTTACAATCAAATCAATTCTCTTCAATATCGGTTCAAACTACTCCTACTGCTGATGTGCAAAGTGTTGTAAATCAATTAACGAGCAACCTTATGTTGACAAGACATGTCACAAACAGCACTCGGGATTTCACAGTTTCTTCAGCATTATCTTTGCAGCAGTCAATCAGTTCTGTCACATCAACGATAACATACTTTTTAGCAGGTATCTCAAGCATATCGCTGTTGGTCGGGGGGATTGGAATCGCAAACACGATGTTCATGTCAGTTGTTGAGAGGACGAGACAAATCGGTGTTTTGAAATCTTTAGGCACAACGAACAATGAAGTCATGAAACTTTTTCTCACTGAATCCGGGCTTTTGGGACTGATTGGTGGATTCATAGGTGTAGTTTTCGGTGTTATTTTGTCAGTGTTAATTTCAGAACTGTTGGGAGGGGGTGGCTTGGGTATCGTCAGAGCGCGTGGCGCTGGAGGATTCCAAACAGTAATTAATCCAGAAGTACTTCTGCTTGTAGTAGGATTTTCGGTTTTTATCGGCGCAATCTCTGGTCTTTTCCCTGCTAGAAGAGCTGCTAATTTACAGCCCGTGGAAGCACTGCGTTATGAATAGGGAAAAATATTTAAGTCCTCAACACCAGTAAATTTACATCAATTGTTTTTATGAACGTGTTAGCGGCATGTATATATACTCCTCTCCTGTTTAGTGATAGCTATGGTTTTCGAAAATCTTAATCCAGAACTGCAGAAAATAGTGAAGAAGAGATTCAAGCAGCCCACGCTGCCCCAGCAGCTTGCAATTCAGCCAATCCTAGAAGGAAAAAATGTTTTAGTCATAGCGCCGACTGGGACTGGAAAATGTGTAAGTGGAGATACATTAGTATTAACAGAAAATGGCCCAACACCAATAAAGGAGATCTATGGTAAGATGGTAAGCGTGAATTCTTGTGATGATAATCTTCAAATCAAAATGAATACAGCTATTGTAATCAGAAAGAAAAAAAGTAAATTATATTATTTTAAAACTTCCACTGGAAGGATGATAGAAGTTACGGATGACCATAAATTTATGATAATTAAAAATGGTAAGATTTCTTGGGTTCCTTTAAAAGATATTTCTTGTGGAGATTTTGTAGCATTATCAAGAAAATTAGTATTAAAAGAAGAAATACCTAAAATATCTTTCGACCTATTCGAAAAATATTTAGATAAGATAAGTATTAGTACAAACCCCGACTTTCACACGATTTTGAATATCATCATGAAAAAAACTACCATGAAACAAAACGATATAGTAAGAAAAATAGGTTGTTGTAAGGATACTTTAATCCGAGCTAAAAAAAATAATTGGATAAATGGAAGGAAATTAAAGAAAATTTTAGATATAGGAAAAATGTCAACAAATTCCATAGAAATAATTAAGATTGGTTGTGGCGGAACTGCACACATAAATATTCCAAAAATAAATAAAGATTTTTCATATTTTGTTGGTTTGATTATAGGTGATGGTAATTTTAATGTAAACAATCTAAGATTTACGACAGCATCTAGACAATTATTAGGAAAATTCAAATCTTTCATAAAAAGTCTTAGACTAGAAGTAAAAAAAGACAAATCACGAAAATATGATTATTATGTATGTAGTAAACCGCTACTTATTCTTCTTTATGTTCTCGGACTACCAGAAAAAAATAAGGCCGCAAACGTTAAAATACCGAATATTTTATTCAGCAAATATGAACTTTTATCAGCTGTTTTGAGAGGAATCTTTGACACGGATGGTAGTATTTACGATACAACAATAGAACTTACAACAAAAAGTAAGATCCTAGCAAATGAAATTATTATGGCATTATCCTGTTTCGATATTTTTGCGATTACAAAGAGTAAAACTGTTGATGGGCACGAATATAAAAGACTTTTGATTCAAGATGTTTATAACAGACGATTATTTTTCAAAAAAATCAATTTTTGGAAAAAGGAAAAAATTATCAAACTTAGAGAGACTTTACATTTGAAGTCAAACCCAAACATAGATATCATACCTGAAGTTGGTAACATTTTGATGCAACTTAAAAAAGATATGGGGGTAAAATGGTCGGATACCCATGAATATAATAATCTCTGTGTATATGTCAATAATTTGAGAAATCCTACACGAAAAAATCTTATTAAAGTCATCAATTACATAAAAAAATTTAGCAGAAGAAAAATTCTTACAGATGAAATGATATTTTTAGAAAATTTAGTAGTAAGTGATATATTCTGGGACAAAGTAATTGAAATAAAAGAAGGTAGAGAAGATTTTGTCTACGATGCAACTGTACCAGAATTTCACAATTTTGTGGGAAATGGGTTTATCTTACATAATACAGAATCAGTAATGCTTCCCTTGTTTCATCTTGTCATGGAGCAGAAATCAAATCCCATAGCTATTCTTTACATCACTCCGCTCAGAGCACTGAATCGAGATATGTTGGACAGGCTGCTCTGGTGGTGCAATGAAATTGGCATCGAAGCTTCTGTCAGACACGGTGACACATCGCCTTATGAAAGAAAACAGCAAGCAGCATTCCCCCCACAGCTTTTGATAACAACTCCAGAAACTCTGCAGGCAATATTGCCAGGAAAAGTGATAAGGGAGCATTTGAAAAACGTGAGATATCTAGTGGTTGATGAAGTTCATGAGATAGTTGACAGTAAGAGAGGAACTCAATTATCCTTGGCAATAGAAAGGCTGAGAGAGCTGGCTGGACATGATTTCCAGATGATAGGTCTTTCAGCAACCATCGGCTCGCCGGAAAAAGTTGCAAGTTTCCTTTGCCCAAATGGAAAAATTGAAATTATCAAAACCATACAACCGAAGGCAATGAAAATCAAGGTCATAAGTCCAAAACCAGAAATTGGTGATGGAAAAGTAGCAAAAAGACTTTACACTTCGCCAGAAACCGCTGCAAGGCTAAGGACGATAATGGAGCTTGTTAAGGAGCACAGGTCAACTCTGACGTTCACCAACACAAGAGAGTTCGCTGAAATCCTTTCTTCGAGGATAAAAACTCTTGATAAGGATTTTCCTGCCGGTATCCACCATTCAAGTCTGAGCAAAGAAGTGAGGATAAAGGCTGAGAAAGAATTCAAAGAAGAGAAAATCAAAAATATAGTTTCAACTTCTAGCTTGCAGCTGGGAATTGACATTGGTTCCGTAGATTTGGTTTTGCAGTACATGTCACCGCGCACGATTTCACAGTGCATACAGAGAATAGGAAGGAGCGGTCATGAAGTTGAAAGAATCAGCAAGGGTATAATTATTTCAACTGATGAGGATGATGTTTTCGAATCAGCGGTGATAGCGAGAAAAGCTCTGGCAGAGGAGCTCGAGCCGTTGAAGCTCCATGAGAATTCTTACGATGTTCTGGCTCATCAATTAGTTGGATTAACTATGGACAACTGGAAGATTGATTTGCAGAAAGCTTACGAAATCGTGAGAAGGGCTTATCCATATCAAAAACTTAGTTTCCCAGAATTCTTGGAAGTTTGCAAACAATTGCAGCAGCTTGGTTTAGTTTTTCTCAACGGGGAAATCAAAAAGAAGAGGAGGGGATTTGAGTATTATTTCACCCAACTCTCGACAATACCAGACACGAAAAAATACAGAGTCATGAATACTTTGGACAATAGTTTTGTTGGAGTTCTTGATGAGGAGTTTGTTGCACTGCATGGAGAGACTAACACTACATTCATTCTCAAAGGAGAAGCATACAAGATAATCTCTGTTGAAGAGGACAGAATTTTCGTCGAGCCTGTTGAGGATATAGAAGCTGCTATACCAGGATGGGAAGGTGAATTGATTCCAGTCCCATTCGAAGTTGCCCAAGAAGTTGGCAAGCTACGATCAGTTGTATTCCAGAAGTTGAAAGAAAAGTCTGATAGCGAGATCGTTCAAGACTTGGTCTATCTTTATCCCGTAGATGAAAACTCAGCGAGAAAAATGTTGAGCCTGGTGAAAAAACAGAGCAGTTATGGAGTAATTCCGGATGATAAAACTATTTTAATTGAGGATCACGAGAACTCAGTGATATTGCATACTTGCTTTGGCTCAATTGTCAACGAGAGCTTGGGCAGGCTTCTCTCCTCGCTTCTGACTGCAAGAATTGGCTCAGTTGGACTTAGGACAGATCCTTACAGGATAATCCTGCATTTTCAAGTTAAAGCTCTAGACATTTTGAAAGATATATTATTCAACACAAACCCAAAGTATTTGAGAAATTATATAGAAATGCATCTGAGCAGAAGCAATCTGTTCGAATGGAAGTTTGTGCACGTTGCAAAAAGATTTGGAGCGATATCAAGGGATGCTGAGTATGGAAGAGTCAGATTGGGAAAAATTATTGACAGTTACATCGGTAGCCCGATCTTCAAGGAAACTCTTGCAGAACTGGAAACTGAGAAGCTGGATATAGAAAAAGCTACGGAGATTTTGAGAAAGATCCAGAGTAAAGAAATAGCTGTGATATTCAAGCCTGGCTTATCGATCCTTGGGCAAATCGGATTGAGGCACGAGTCAGCAGAGCTCGTCGGACCCCCAAAACCAGAATTGGAAATATTTTCACTTTTCAAGAAGAGGCTGATGAACACAAAAATAAAACTTGTCTGCGTGAATTGCGGCCAGTGGCAGCAGACTTTTGTAGTTAAAGAAATCAATGAAAAAACAAGGTGCAGGAAGTGTGATGCGAAGCTGTTGGGAATAGTCCATCCGAAAAATATGGAAGCGATCAAAATCGCGAAGAAGAAGATCAGGGGAACAATTGCAGAGGGGGAAATGAAATGGTTTGAGAGGTTGAGGAAATCAGCAGACCTCTTCTTGGTTTATGGTAAAAAAGCTGCAATAGCTTTAGCAGCGAGAGGAGTTGGTCCGGAGACTGGAAAAAGAATCTTAGCGAGATTTCACAAAGATGATGATAGTTTTCTAAGGGATATCCTAGAGGAAGAGAGAAGATTTATTCGAACTAGAAAATATTGGAGCAGTTAGTTAGATTGTGCAACGGCAACTTACATGCTTCACGGGTTCAAATCCCACATCTATTTTGTTCTCAGATAGATGTTCAGGAGGATTTATAGAAAGACTTAAATTTTTACTATTCTTTATTTTAACAGTGATATAATGACAAGTAATGTTGAACAAACATTAATTAGAATAATAGAAGACAGATTCTCTGAGCTTTTTCAACCTACTGTATATATACCAGATGATATAGTGAAATCAGAACTTGCTAGATATGTTAAACCTACTAAACACACAGTTGAAGAGATAGCTCAAATGTATAATAGAGATCATGAAATTCCTGTAAGTAGAGTTAGAATAAACAGTTTGTTAAACGAACTAGAAGCAGAAAATGAAAAAATTCAAATAGAAAGAAAAGATGGAAAAAAATATATTTTCAAACTAGATTGATTTTATGAAATCTCTTTCAGTGGGTTCAACTTCTATATTCTAGATTATGCAATCTGTTTTTTCCTTGCAAGATGTTCCTGAAAGATCGCCGCAAAAAGTATTGCAGATGTACTCTCCTAGCTTCGAGCTGTACTCACAATCGCATCCTTGCTCTGAATGCTTGACTTGAGGGAAACTGAAAAAACTTGCCAAAGATTCGCCGAAACTGAAGCCACCTGGTGTTACTAGGTCTGCTATCAGTAAAGCTGCTATGAAACTGAGGACAACTATCGCGAAGAGTATCGCCCCGGTCTTAGCTATCATAATTAACTATTCGCGTACAGATATAAAAAATTAGGTCTTGCTGCTCCTTGGAAACGCAAACATGCAAATGAACCCGCCTATCATTCCACCTAAATGGCCTATGTTTGAAGTGGATGTAGGCAAATTAAAAGCTAGGAAGATTATCCAAGAAAAAATGAAAAGAAGCGTGGCCACGAATACTGGCAGGGAGCGAGGCAAGATGTACACTGCAATCACAACAAGTGACGCTGAAAGAATCATAACTGTGAAGAAGACTTTCTCATCTGCGAACATTGGAAGACCGATTCCAAGCTCGACGAGCGGCAAGAGTGTCAGCACGACTAAAATCGTCGGAATCTTTTCCATCGGTTTGGCAAGAGCGGCTACTGCAATCAAACCAAATATCGCTCCTGAAGCTCCGACGAATGGAAGGTTTGTTGGAATTCCAAGCAAGACTCTGCTGAGAATGTCAAAGATGGCGGCTATGCATCCTGATGAAATGTAGATTGAGATGAATGGTATTCTTCCGACATATTTTTCTATAGCCAGTCCAGCAATGATCAGAACCACAAGGTTGCCTACAAGATGAATGACATCAACATGGATAAACGTGTAGCTGATGAGAGAAAACAGAGTCGGTCTCGACGGGACAAAACCGAAGAGGTACTCGTAGTATTTCAGATTGCTTGATGTGAAAAGGTAGGAAGCCAAAATCAAAATAGAAAGGATAACAGTTATCAATGGCAGTTCTTCTTCCATATAATTTAGTTTTGTTTCAGAGTAAAAATAGCATTAGTCCGCCTACGATGATCAGAATCAAGAACACTTTCGCGACAGCAATTGTCATCTCTTTTCTCCCAAGGCAAGCGACGATGAGGGATTTGGAGAAAGTGTTTGAGAGAGCAGCGAGAATGATTCCTTTGACTGCAACCATCGGAGAAATTGTTGTCAGTGTAAGTGAGGAAAGAGAAATCGTCACAGCATCAACCTCTATCAATCCTCCCACGAGTGCCACAAGGTAAATCGCGGACTCGCCGAAGTAGTTTCTAATCACGTTGCTCAAGAACAGAATTATTGTGAAAAGTAGACCGAAGGTTAGAGCAGTTTTCAAATCCAAAGGCGACTTCAATTTGAACTTTGGTTTTTCCTTCATGATTTTTTCAGAAAAGCTCATAGCCAAGAGGTAGCCCAAAAATCCGAGTATCATGAGCGGTGTGAAGAGTATCAAAGCTGTCTGCTGGTTGAACACACCTGAAATGATCCACATCCTTAGGAACATGGTCGCTGAAGCAATAAGCAGGGCAAATGTGGCAGAATACAAAACTCTCTTGTGTTTCTTCACATCATCTGCCATCGAGACGGCAACTGCCATCGAGGATGCAAGACCACCGAGCAGACCGGTCAGTATAATCCCTTTCTTTGCTCCGAAAATTTTCATCAGGATGTAAGCTGCAAAACTTATGGAGAGTACTGTTATCATGCCTGTCCAGATCACAAATGGGTTGATGGCATTGAACGGGTCTATGGTCCTGTTTGGAAGCATGGGCAAGATTATGAAAGCGAGGATTGCGAAGAAGACAGCATTCCAAATCTCCTCGTTTGTCAGATGTCTGGAAAAACTATGGAGAGCTTGCTTTGATGCAAGGATGAATGTCAGTAGTATCGCTGCTGAGACCGAAAGGTAGTATGGGAAGCTATCGTAGTACAAAAGAACACCCAAGAGAAACGTGAGCAAGAATGCAAACTCTGTTGTCAATCCAATGTGCTTTATCTTTATCTTGTTCAGATAGCTCAGTGCAGTCAGGACTCCGACAAACAGGAATGTGATGTAGAATGGGATGTAAGACTGCAATAGAAATGAGAAATGCATAGACATCAAACCAAGGAACGAGACGAGAGTAAAAGTCCTTATACCCTGTGCCAATTCTCCTCTCCCTTTCTGCTCCCTTTCAATCCCGACCAGAGCCCCTATCCCAAGAGAAAGAAGTATCTTCAGAAATATATCTGGGATCATAAGATTAATTTAAATTTTTGAAAATAAAAATAGTTTCATGTTCATAGTCCTAGAAGGAATAGACGGGGCTGGAATAGAAACTCAGAGCAAACTGTTAAAAGAATTCTTAATGAAAAGAGGGCATCAAGTAGAATATTTAACATATCCTGATTATGCAAGACCTATAGGCAATTTGATCCATAGATTTTTGTATAAAGAGTTTGACATCTCTGCTGATGTTCAATTTTCCCTGTATGTAACAGATATGGTGAAGGACAAAAATAAAATTGAAGAAGCAATAAGACAGGGAAAAGATGTAGTAGCAGAGAGATATGCGACAACTACACTTGCCTATCAAACACTCAAAGGTTTTCCTCTGGAGAAAGGATTGAAATTCATAGAACTTTTTGGTTTACCCACTCCAGATTTAGTCATATTTTTAGAGATTAGTCCTGAAACTAGCATCAGAAGAAAATCTAAAGAGAAAGTTAATTTGGACAGACATGAAGAAGATAAAGAATTTTTGGAAAAGGTAAGGCAGAGTTATCATGGTCTAATCAATAAAAAAGTTTTTGCCAAAGAATGGGTTATGATTGATGGTGAAAAAAATATAGAAGAAGTTGCTGAGAAAATTCAGAGGATTGTACTTTTTAGATTATAGTGGGTCCGAGGAGAGTCGAACTCCTGTCCTCACCGATCCGATTTGAATTGTCAGGGTGATGTCCTGACCGCTAGACTACGGACCCCTGATTTAAATTTTATACAGTCTCGTATAAAAATGTCCTGTCTTTATCTTTTTTATTTCTTTCAGACCAGGAAAAGTGTGCGAAGCTGAGACTATCCTTGCTCCTTTCCTCAATTCTTTCTTCAATTTTGTGACGAGTAGATTATTCTGTTTTTGGGAAAGGTAAGCAGTTACAACAGTAGCGTTTCTCAAATCAACATCAAAATAACTTTTCTCTATCATTTTTACTTTTTTCTCTACTCCTGCTCTCTTCACATTCCATCTGCATAAAACAGCGATTATATTGCTTCTCTCTATTCCAACTGCTTTGCATTTGTGCTCTTTTGCTGCAGTTATAATGACTCTACCGTCTCCCGCACCCAAATCATACAAGATATCAGATTTTTTTACCTTTGCCAGTTTAAGCATTTTTCTTATCGTTGATATTGGCAGTGGGATAAAAATTGCTTCGGCAAAGAAAAGTTTGACCCATATGTAGAGGAAGAAAAACAGTAAGAATAAGAGCATCGCTTCCATCAAACCACTCTATTCATTCATTTCCTGTGGAGTTTCAAGAATCCGGGTATCTTGATGAGAATTGCTACAGCTACTAAAGCCAATCCCCAAGTTTGCCAATCGTACTGTGGAAAGTAACTAGCTACTAATATTCCGGCACCGACTGCAAGCAAAAACTTTCCCAGTATGTACAGTTTAAGAATTGCTCCTGGTAGTTTCTTCATTTTTTCCATTCTTTTTTTAAACATTTTCACTCTCCTCAAAATAATTTATGTTTTTGATAATAATTAATGTTGACTTATGAGAGCGCCTAGGGTGGGATTTGAACCCACACGGTCCGAAGACCACCAGCTTTCTACGAATTTAGCAGACTGGCGCCTTAACCTGACTACCGGTCAAACTTTCGGCCACCTAGGCTTAATAATTTATTTGGTTTTATAAAACTAATGAATTTATTGACCTCTTCTTTTTTCATAAGATAAATTTCATAAATATCTTTCCTGTTTTTCTTTTTAGATTTATAGGGTCCATAAATTTTTGGGTTGAAATTAAAGCTCTCTAATATTTTCTTTAGTTTTTTTAAAGCTTTCAAATTAACAGATGCAAATCTTATTCTTCTTCGATCAGCACTACCATCTCCGTCGAAAAATCCTCTAATAAAACTTCTCTTAATTTCATTGCTTCCCTTGGATATTTCGTTTGGTATATTCCATCTTAAACATCCAAAATCAGTATAACTTAATAGATCCTTTATCACGTTTTTTCTCTTAATTGTAATTTTCTGAGATGATGTAACACCATGAACATTTAACTTATAGTTATACACAGTTTTAATTAAATTAGCAAATCTTCTTTGCAATGTTCTATTGTTATTTGTAAATTCTACTGCCTCTATTTTTTGCCTAATGGGATAAGATTTATTTCTATTCTTGAAATATTGATAATAAGAAGTATCATATTTGTAGTGAGAACCTTCGGCACAAAGGAATCCTATTATCTCAGCTTTTTCAGGCAACATATCAAGTTTTTCTTCTGAGATTTTTAACAACTTATCACCTTCTCAAATAATTTAATCTTTTATACCATATCCAGTTTTGGGAAGTAGATTTCCGATGTTTCCATTGAATTGAAAAAATAAGACTTATATTATTAAAAGAACAATTCTAATTATCGGAGGATAAAAGAATGCCAATAAACGTAAAGAATGTAGCTGACATGTTTGGTAAGGACGTTTTCACGGGCAGGGGCTCGTACTGTGGAAAAGTTTCTGATGTTGAGTTTGACTTGGGAAGATTCAAGATAAGGTCTTTGGTCATAGAGGCTGCGAGGGAAGGCTTCCTCGGCAAGTCACTCGGCGGGAAGAAAGGAGTTATTATACCTTATCCAATGGTCCAAGCAATCGGAGATATTGTGATAATCAAACACATAACAACACCAGAAGTTCCAGAAGCATCAGAAGAAATGTCTGCTGAAGAAGAAGTCTAAGCAAACCAAACAAAAAGCTAGTGAATAGTTTGCAGAGTTTTACTTAATTCTTTTCTGTGTTCTGATGAGTCTCTCACGAAAAAAGTTAAATATTTAAACCAGAGAAACAAAAGAAAATAAAGGTGAACTGAGTGAAAGGCGATTGTCAAAACAACGGTTGCTTGGCCTGATCCTGAGATTTGTTTACCTTTCACTATCGAATTTCTTGCAAGACCGTTATTTAGAATCATATTGCTACTGAAATTTTTACTAGATAGCGGAGTGGTGCCAATTGGAATAGCATGCCCGACTGTTTCTCGGGTCGATGGGAGTTCGAGCCTCCCCTCCGCAGCTATTTTTTGAAAAACACAGGTGATATATATGGGATATTCTGATATCAGCGGAATTTTGACTGGTAAAGAAGGCAAAGTTTTGATACACGGTTGGCTTCACAACAAAAGATCTAGCGGTGGGATACAGTTTTTGCTGATTAGAGATGGCACTGGCTTCATTCAGTGCACTCTAAAAAAAGATAAGGCTGACAAGAAAACTTTTGAGGAAATCGATAAACTGCCTTTGGAATCAGCTGTGGAGATCGAAGGCGTTGCTAAAGAAGATAAACGTGCGCCTTACGGTTATGAGGTTTCTGTTGATTCTATAAGAATTGTTAGTAAAGCAGAAGGAGATTTTCCGATTACAAAAAAATTCCATGGAACTAAATTCCTTCTTGATAACAGACATCTTTGGCTCAGAAGTAAAAAAATGCATAACATCATGGTGGTTCGTGCAAAAATTATAGAAGCAGCAAGAGAGTGGTTCAAAGAGCATGGCTACCTAGAAGTTCAAGTTCCAACGATCGTGAGCGCTGCCTGCGAGGGAGGATCGACTCTTTTTGAATTGAATTATTACAACAGCAAGGCTTACCTAACCCAATCCTGGCAACTGTATGGAGAAGCCATGATACAAGCATTTGGCAGATGTTATACAATAGCTCCATCGTTCCGTGCAGAATTTTCAAAAACAAGAAGGCATCTGACAGAATACTGGCACCTTGAAGCAGAAATGCCATTTTGTGATCTTGACTGTTTGATGAAAATTGAAGAAGAACTCATAACTCATATCGCGCATAAAGTTGCAAGAGAATGTGTGACAGAACTGATTGAACTAAAAAGGGATCCAAAGGAATTGCTAGAAGTAAAACCTCCTTTTCCGAGAATAACTTATGACGAAGCGATCAAACTGTTACAGAAAGATGGGGTAAAAATTGAGTGGGGAACCAAGTTAGGAGCGGATGAAGAGGATATTCTAGTTAAACATTTTTCTGTACCATTTTTCGTTACGCATTTCCCAAAAACAATTGCAGCATTTTATCACAAAGTAGATCCGAAGAACCCGAAAGTTACAAAATCTGTGGACACGTATGCCCCAGAACACGGGGGAGAAATAACTGGTGGCGGGGAAAGGAGTGATAGTCAGGAAGAATTGCTGAAAAGGATGAAAGAACAAAACTTGAATCCAAAAGATTACAGTTGGTACATGGATTTGAGAAGATGGGGCGGCATGCCTCACTCGGGGTTTGGTTTGGGTGTGGAAAGGACTCTTATGTGGATTTGTAAATTGAAGCATATCAGGGACGCGATTGCATTTCCGAGAATGATAAACAGGGTTTACCCGTAGTTGTTTGTGCCCCGGTAGCTCAACGGTAGAGCACCCGGCTGTTAAGTCTCGAGTATATTGAAACCGGTAGGTTGTGGGTTCAAATCCCACCTGGGGCGCTCATTTTTTTATCAAATTTTAAAATATAACTGAGATTAATCTGTTAAGTATATAACAAGTACTATAGATTTTGCTATTTAAATTCAGGATAATAGAAGTTCCATCATATATTTTGGATATAAAAAATGCTTTTAAGTCAACTTTAAACAAATAAATTTACGGGGAATGTAATTTTTTAATTTAAGTTGGGATTAAAAGTTGGGTTAAAGTAGGGTAAAAGTTGGGTTTTGAACTAGATAGTGTTTTTTATACACTTCTATTTCTAAGAAAATAATTTGAAAACCTCTAATAAAGGGTTTTCGATGAGACAAAATATATTTTGTCGAATATAGGAGGAGGAAAAATGGTAACAGACTCGCTCATAAGGAGTGCGCTGGCAAGAACAACTGGTGAAGAAAATCCACAGACAAGATTCAAGCTCGAATCAACAAGCGGAGCAACTTTCAGCAATGTTGATTATTACAAATTAGCAGAGCAAGAGTTCGGCTTCTCTGTCAAAAAAGCAAAGATTGCAGTAGTTGGTTGTGGAGGAGCAGGGCAGAACGCTGTGACAAGACTGAGTGAAATGGGAATTGAAGGAGCAACAGCAATTTCCCTCAACACCGATGCTAAAGCTCTGGCAGTTGGAAAGGCTGACAAGAAAATTCTCATAGGAAAGGAACTGACAAGAGGACTAGGGTGCGGAGGATATCCAGAAGTTGGAAAGAAAGCAGCTGAAGAGAGCAGGAATGAAATCAAAGAAGTAATGGAAGGAGTTGACCTGTTGTTTGCAATAGCAGGTCTTGGAAAAGGAACAGGAACAGGAAGCATCCCAGTGGTTTGCGAGCTTGCAAAATCCATGGGAGCAATCGTCATAGCAGTTGTGACAATGCCCTTCAAGTTGGAGGGAACAAGAGTTGCAAAAGCAGAAGACGGTCTTGCAAAATTGAGACAGGTCTGCGATACAGCGATTGTCATTGAGAACGACAAGCTGTTGAAGTATGCAGGCAATCTTTCAATTCAACAAGCATTTGCAGTTGCAGACGAACTGATAGCTTCGATGGTCAAGGGAATAACAGAGACGATAACACTACCTTCATTGGTCAATCTAGACTATGCAGACGTGAAAGCAGTGATGCACACAGGTGGAGTTGCAGCAATTGGAGTTGGTGAGAGCAACAGCTCTGACAGAGCCAAGGATGCGATAACAAGAGCGCTAGAAAATCCATTGCTAGAAGTAGATTACACAGGAGCCCAAGGAGCATTGGTGCACATAACAGGCGGGCCAGATCTTAAGCTGGACGAAGTGAATATGATAGGCGAAACTGTCTCTCAGCATCTGGATCCGCAAGCACAGGTGTTCTGGGGAGCAAGAATTTTGCCTGAGTTCGAGGGCAGAGTCCAAGTGATAGCGATAATCACAGGAGTAAAATCACCTTACATCTTGGGACCAGTGAGCTATGAATCACCAGTAGTTAGAGAAATGAGTCAGACGCTAGGAATTGATATCATCAGATAGGGCGCATGCCCTATTTTCATTTCCAAAGCAAGCCCACTTCAAACAGGAAAACAAAATTCTTCTTGGGTTTCATTTTCATCTTCACACTCTGGACCTGGAAGAAAGGGGCTTGTGAGGGGAGAAACATGGACGAAGACCAGTACGATCCTTTCGAAGATGATGAACTCTTTGTTGGGCAAGAGGAGTTCGAAGAAGAAGAGTGAAACCTTTTTTGAATTTTCTTTCTTATTGTTGATTATTGGTAGTGCTCATTCTCATAAATTTAAAGACGCAAAATATTATTGTGGGCTCGTGGTGTAACTTGGATAGCACGTGTGGCTTCGGACCACAAAGTAAGGGTTCAAATCCCCTCGGGCCCATAATATTTAAATAATAAGGAGGCAAACGTAAATTATGGCAGATGAAGAAAAAAAGCTTATAGGAAAAATCGTGCATTACTATGCCAAGATAGGAGTAGCTGTAGTTGACCTCACAGACAAAGTCTCAGTGGGAGACACGATCTCAATAGAAGGTGTAGTGACGAATTTAAGACAGACGATTGACTCGATAGAGATAGAACACAAGAAGATTCAGATGGCAAAAGCAGGAGATTCCATTGGCTTGAAGGTCAGTGACAGAGTTAGAGAGGGCGACGCAGTCTACAAGATAGTTGGCTGAAAAATTTAAATTCTTTCACTAACTCTTTTTCTTTTAGTTGAACAAACATTTAGTTATGCCCTCATCGTCTAGCCCGGTTAAGTTAAGCTGAAAGGATAACAGCTTCTCGAGCTGTGGACCAGGGTTCAAATCCCTGTGAGGGCATTTAATTATTAAATCGTGTGACTATTTACAAAAATGTTGTAAAAATTCATGGAAACATCGGAAATGAGATTCCGAAAAGATTGTATATTTCTAAATCAAATTAAATTCTGGGTAAAATGTCAATTGAAGAATTTGTAAAAGAAATTGAGAATGATAAAAAGATTTTGATAATGAAAAAATCGAATAGTCATATTTTCTATAGAACAAATTATGGAAAAAGAAAAATAACAAAAATACCCTTAGAAATAACTCCTGACGTATCTTTTCTAGCAGGTTTGATAATTGGAGATGGTCATCTAAGAAAGGGAAGTTTCAGAATAGAAATAAGTATGGTTGACGAGATATTGATTAATTTTGTTATCATAAAATTTAACAAAACTTTCAATTTGAATTTAAAGTTAAAAAAGGTTTTTGATAAGAGACCTAATAGACAATCAACATGGAAAATAGTATTTGATAGTAAAGTCATTTGGTTACTTTTCAACAAAGTACTAGAAATTCCATACGGGAAAAAATCTGATAAAGTAAAAATACCCAAATGTGTGAAAGAAGATATGGAATGTTTAAGAATGTTCATCTCAGGCCTTTTTTTAGCTGATGGTGGGCACAAAGGAAAAAGAATATCATTTACATGCATGAGCAATGATTTGTTTTTAGATATAAAAGAAAGCTTAAATCAATTTAATATATTTCCATTTACTTCTAAATGGGTTCATAATAAGTCGAAGAAAAATATTTTTGATGTTATTATTGGAAAAAAAGATGATATAAATATATTTAAAAATACATTTCCATTAATTAGTCTGAAATTAAGCAGGGGTACCCAAGTCTGGTTAAAGGGGCAGGACTCTTATGAGAGTGCCAAGCTTAGGTGAGTTTTCTTAGAAACTCTGTGGCTTAGTGCCTTCGTGAGTTCAAATCTCACCCCCTGCACTGAAATTTCAAATTTGATTCTAGAATTTTCCAAGATGCAAATTAACTTTAATTATTTATCACCTATTTAGTTATAGTGATGATATGGTCAGGAGAAAGGGGTTGCCGGAATGGAGCGAGTTTGTTTTGGTCACTGTGGAAAGGATCACTCCTTATGCTGCCTGGTGCAAGCTCGTCGAATATCCTGATGTTGAGGGAATGATACATGTTTCAGAAGTAGCTGGAAAATGGATTCATGACATTCGAGATTTTGTCAAAATCAAGAAACAGTATGTGACAAAAGTGGTCAAGATAGACTACCAGAGGAATTCTGTCAACTTGAGCCTGAAGAGAGTAACTGAGCGGGATGAGAAGGAAAAGATGAATGCTTTTAAAAGAGAGCAGAGAGTTGAGAAGATGTTTGAGCTGGCCGCAAAAAGTCTTGGCAAGAGCTTGGATCAAGCTTACGATGAAGTTGGATTTTTATTGCAAGAAAAATTTGGAGAGCTCTCAGACGCTTTTGAAGAGGCGAGAAAATCAAAGGACGTTCTTATCAAAAAAGGAATTCCTGCAGAATGGACAGACGCCATTGCAAAAATTGCAGAGGAAAATTTTCAGGAAAAGGAATTCAAGATAAAAGCTGACCTTGAGCTGAAGAGCTATGCCAAAGACGGCTTGGAAAGGATAAAAGAAATTTTGAACAATTTGGCTGAAAGAACTGGTGCTGAGGTCAATTACATTTCTGCTCCTAAATATGAGGTTGTGATAAGAGGAAAGGATCCAAAAGCTTTGGAGAAAAAGTTGGTTCAAGAGCTGGAAGCTGCTGTCAAAAGCATAGAGAAGTTTGACGGAGAGGGAAGCTTCAAGCTTAACAAATGAATCAAATGCTCAAAATCGTTCTGAACAGACAATATGCTACCTTGAAAGCGTAAATTATAGCAAAAATGTGAAAGATTTGGAAGTTGACCCCGAATGAAATTAGAAGCAAGACCACTCCCGCTATGACGTCAAGAACTCCCATCCAGTCAAAGAAGCCAAACGGAAAACTGGTGAAAATTGATAGTATACCTTTTATCAGGGCTATGTAAGTGATATAAATTACAAATGAGCCTAATATCGGAATTCCTGGTCCCCACAAAATCACTACTGCTCCAAAAGCATCGAAAATGCTCAGTATCAGAAGCAATGGGTTCATACTTTTCAATTAACAGTAAACAAATAAATATTATGCGGATGAGAAAATGTCCTGCTTGCAAGCTTTACACTTTCAAGGAGAATTGTCCTAAGTGCGGAGGCAAAACAATTTCGCCACAGCCGCCAAGATTCTCGCCCGAGGACAGGTTTGGAAAATATAGGAGAAAGGCGATGAAAACACAGTGAACGTTTAACTTCGTCGGCGAGAAGTCCCTCTGCGAAAGCTGAGGGATGAGAGCCCGAGTAGTAAAGTATTTATATAATAACTTACTAAGTAAGTAATATGAAAACTATAAATGTCACATTTGAAGATAAGGAATATGAAAGATTAGTAAAAAAGAAAGGTGATAAATCTTGGCACGACTTCATAATGGGATTTGCCAAATAAGTTATAAGTTCAGGTTGTATCCAAACAAAAAACAAGAACAGAAATTATTAAAAACTTTGGATAAATGCAGGTGAAAATTATGAAGTTATGTAAGTGTAGTTGTGGGAGGCAAATAGAAATAAAACCGTATCACAAATATTATGGTATTCCAGATTATATTTCTGGGCATAATCCTGTCAAACATACTGAAGAATCTAAAAGGGGGCTAAGTGAAAGGCAAAGAGGTGAAGGCAATGTATCTAAAAGAGAAGATGTCAGAAGAAAGATGCAGGAAGCTAAGTTAAAGAATCCTATTAGGTATTGGTTGGGGAAGAAAAGAAGTAAGGAAGACAGAATTAAGATAAGTTTAGCTAAAAAAGGGAAACCAACTGGGCGTAGAGGGAAAAAACATAAACAAGAAACTAAGGATAAATTATCTGTTTTAAAGAGCAAACAGACTTCAGAACTTATTGCTTCTGGAAGATTGTTTAATGGAAATTCAAAGTATAGAGGCAAGTTTTGGTCTGATAAAAATGGAAAGTATATTTATTATCAGAGTTTTTATGAGAAAAGATGCCTTGAAATGTTTGAAGAAAATCAGGATATAATAAGTTTTGATAGATGTAAAATTGTTTTGATTTATCAAAAACACAGTAAACTTAAAAGGTATATTCCTGATTTTGAAGTGATTTATGTTGGCGATGTCAAAAAAATAGTTGAAGTTAAACCATTGAAACTTATACCTTACAATTTAGAGAAAATTAACGCTTTAAAAAGTTACTGCTTACAAAATAGTATTTCTTTTGAAATTTATACAGAAAAGGAGTTAGGATTGGAGAATGTAGGTATGGGACAGACCGAAATTATGCCGATGGAGACAGAACCTCTACCAATAGGGCAAGTTCAGTCTGTGAATCAGGAAGCCCCCTTCGAAAGATGGGAGTAGTTCACATATATTTGAAACCAAACCAAACTATAATGTGATTGAATGGCAACAAAAATAATCGAACTTGAGAAACCGAGGCTGAAGAATCCGATTTTCATAATTGGTCTGCCGGGCATTGGTAATGTTGGAAGAATAGCTGCGGGTTATTTGGTGGAAGAGCTGAAAGCAAAAAAGTTTGCTGAGCTTTATTCTTCACATTTCATGCCATTTGTATTGCTGCACGAGAACTCTGTCATACATGTGCTGAAGAACGAGTTCTATTACTGGAAGGCAAAAGGGAAAGAGCAGAGAGACATAGTTCTGCTTGTTGGCGACAGCCAGAGCATAGATCCTGAAGGGCATTATGAGATCGTTAACACTGTGCTTGAATACGTAGAAAAGATCGGCGTTAAAGAGATGTTCGCTTTGGCTGGGCTGAGCATAGGCGAGCAGAAGCAGAAGCCAAAAGTTGTTGGAGCGGTCGGCGAGCCTGAGTTGATAAAGAAGTATGAAAAGTTTGGCATCGATTTCAGGTCTGTTGACAGGATTGGAACAATAGTTGGAGCTTCTGGTTTATTCGTGGGTTTGGGAAAAACGATGGGAATAAAAGGAGTTTGTCTTTTAGGAGAAACAGTTGGTTTTCCGATAATCCCTGACCCGAAGAGTGCGGAGGCTGTTTTGGCTGTTTTAATCAAGGTTCTTAAGATAAAGATTGACACAACTAAGCTCGGGAAGAAGATAAAAGAAATGGAAGAATTGATAAAGAAGGTTGAGGATGTGCAGAGAAAAGCGCTTGGACAGATGATGAGACCGCCGACAGAAAAAGTTGGTGAGAAGGACCAGTTGAATTACATAGGTTGAGTAAATGCCGATTAAGCTTCTTATTCCTCGTCAAGAGTATCTGGTTTCTGGCATTCACATAGGCATGAAATTGAGAACAGATGATATGAAAGAATTCATATATAAGATAAGACCGGATGGTCTGGCTGTTTTGAATCTGAGAAAAATAGACGAGAGGATAAGGATCGCAGCAAAATTCCTTGCAAAATCAAAGAACATAATCATAGCCGGCAAGAAAACGCCTGTGCAGAACGGGATAAAAAAGTTTGCTGAATTGATAAAAGCACAAGCTATCGTCGGAAGGTTTTTGCCCGGAAGCTTGACCAATCCTTCTTTTAGAAAATATTTCGAAGCCGATGCTATGCTCATCGTTGATCCCATGGTTGATCATCAGGCCCTAAAAGAGGCTGTCAATGCAAGAGTGCCGGTCATAGCTATCTGCAACACTTTCAACGAGACAAGAGACATTGACCTGATTATTCCTGCTAACAACAAGGGCAAAAAAGCTCTGGCCACTTTATTCTGGTTGCTTGCTCGCGAGATATTGAAGGAAAGAGAAGAGATAAAATCTGATAAGGAATTCAGCTACAAGATTGAGGATTTCGAGAAAGAAGAGTGATCAAATCCTCTCTCCTGTGGTTCTGTTAAAAGTCGCTAACTTGCATTGATTGTTTTCACAGATCATTCTAAACTCCCATTCGTACGGTCCGAAGCCACATGCATCAGGACAGGCTTGAACTATTTCTGTCTGCTGAGATAAAATGCATTTTTTGTAATATTCTTTATTACCCAAGAAACAAGGACCTGTGCTACACATACACTCATCATCTCTCACACAATATTTTTGATTAGAGATTTGACATTCGAAACTTACGTTGCTTTTATATTGATAAATCAAAATCAAAACAAATGTAAATAAAATTAGTAGTAAAGCTACTTCTATTCTCATAATTTATATTAAGAAAATAAAAAAGAAAAGTTTAAGCTCCGTAGAGTTTCTGTAGTCCTGTTATGTCCGGTTGTTCTAAAGTTCTTTTCTGAGTGTCTCCATACCAACTGTATCCATACATTGTCACTGCCGAACAGCTCTTGTCGTATATGTCTGCTAAACCTATTCCATGACCTGTTTCATGTGTTGCTATGTTTTGTAAGTCCATTCCTTTGTTTTCATTTGTACATGTTGTTTTTGTGCAGTCAAACCAGCCGTAGTAAGTGTTGAATAATACATCGTAATCTACGATTTGCATTCCAAATCTTGTGTACCAAACAACTGTCACTGCGATTACATTTGAATCTGAGTAAGAACCGAAAACATATTCGTTCTTGTAATCTACTTTATCTGCTGTATCATCCCACGTTGCAGAGTAATCTATTGTATATACGTTGAAGAGTACAGCGGATGTGTGCGAATCCCACTCGTTTGCAGAAGCTGAAATAGCAGCAGTGACAAAACTTACGTCATAACCATTTGGATTAACTACATAGCTTACTGGTAAATTTTTCCATTTGGGACCCAGTAGTTTATAGCATGTTGGTGCTTTTGCTGCTCCACCTACTGGTTTTACTGTTCCATCTTTGTAATGAATGAAAGTTATTTTCTCTAAAGGTTCTGTTGGTTTAGAACTTCTCGCTAGGACTACTGGTGTTAAAAGTATTGCTGTTATTATCAAAACAAAAAGTAATTTTTTCATTACTTCACCTTAAGTATTAAATGCAAAAGAAAACTATTTAAATGCTCCGATATCGCATGTCAATGAACTAAGTGTAAAATGTTATGTAAGATGGTTGCACACCACTTTCAACAAGTTTTTGCTCATCTTCGAGGACTTGGAGAGCACGACGCAAAGAGATGTTACTAGTCAATTTTGTTCTGTCGGATCCACATACGCAGTCAAATAAAAATGTTATCAGCCGATCAGTATACCTATTTATCGGAACGTCAAGATGATCATACTCAACGATATTGACAATGGCAACCTCATATTCCCCCTTTGAAATTTTTTCATGTGGTATGTATTCTTGTTCAGAACCGCAATTTGGACATTTAAAAGAATCCTTTTTTGAAAGAAGTCGTGTTCTTTTTCCATATCTTCTGTTGAGTTCCTCTAATTCTTCTTCAGACATCAATTGAATATTGAACAGTTATTTTTATATATCCCTCTAGTCAGTAAATTAATAGGCGAACTGGTTGGGTAGCTTCGGCTTTTCGTCAAAGAAAAGCTGAGGAAGTTCCGTCCACCTTTAGAGGATGTCGAAAGACTGCTCGAGAGAGCAGCACTGATATCAGAAACGAGACTTTCCGATTTCGTTAACGATGAGGTTGAACTGAGCTGAAGTTGGGAAGATGAAACGGATCAGTGCTCCTGTGAGGTGCAAGGCTAAGCCGCTTAGACAAATGCTACCTCAAACATAAGATGGGCTATGACCAGGACGCCTTTTTATTTTTTAAGACAACATTTTTTTCAGCGTTAGCGCATTTCTTGTCGCGTTTGCATTAAAGTCGTTGTTGAAGTATGCCCACACTTGTTCCGCTTTAGACTTTTTGATTTTCTTTGCCCACTCTTTAAGCTCGTCGTCACTATAGTTAGAAGAATACCAACCACCCCTACCATGAAATCTTACATAGATCTCTTCTGTTGTTTTTACAAAATCCTCTGGTAAACTAGGCGAGCTCACTATGCAGAAAATTATTTTGTTCTTTCGCAATATTTCATAAACCTCAGGAGTGAACCAACTCTCATGACGGAATTCAAGCACATTCCTCCTCTTTAAATCCAACTGGTCTATTATTCCATCTAACTTTTTCTTGTTGAATTTCAAGCTTGGTGGTAACTGAAAAAGAAAGCAGCCAATTTTTTCCTTTAACTCGTCGCCAACTTTGTAGAAATCTTTTACAAGCTGACTAGTTGCCTTGAATTTTTTAATGTGTGTGATCACTCTATTGACCTTTAGCGTGTAGATGAAGTTTTTTGGAGACTGTTTGTACCAATTTTTTGCAGTAGAGATTTTTGGAAAATGATAGAAGGTAGAGTTCAACTCAACTGTATTGAATTTTGTTGTGTAAAATTTAAACCACTTGCTTTGAGGTACATTTGAGGGATAAAACCTATCTTTCCAGTGCCAGTAGAACCACCCACTACAACCCACATTTACTCTCATAATTTAATTTTTGAATTTAAATTAATCTTAGTTCTTTGTTTTCGTGATAACAAAAAAATTATTTAAACTCTTACATTAAATTGATTAGTATGGCCCGTCAGAAAGATAAGGTGTATTTACCCATGGGGGGAGGGGGCTTGATGAGGTACCAGGAAGAAGCAGAAGAGATGCTGGTGATCAAGCCGAATCATCTCGTCGCATTAGTTGTTGGGATAATAATCTTCGAGATTGTGATCAAACTCTTCGTTGCCTAAAGGTTTTTCTTTTCACAACCCATTTTTTTATCAGATTTCAGGAAACCACGGAAACGAGGTTCCGAAAAATTAGTATAGTATAATCACTAATAATTATTTGAAGGGTTAGGTAATTAAAATGAAAACCGAATTTCATTTTTGGGAATTGTCAAACAAATCTATGTTCTGGCTCAAAACCGATTTTTGGCAGAGATTATTTGATTACAAAAGGAGAGGAAAAGTAAGTTGGAGGGGGATAGCGAATAAATTGGAAATGAATGAGGGTACACTTAGCAACTATGTCTCTCAATTTACTGGTGTAAAAAAGGCACAGTATATACCCTTACAAACTTTGATCAAAATATCAAACGATATGAAGATTGTGGAAGTTATTGATGGGGGAGAAAGAACAAAAGGAAGATGGGGTGGTAGAAATCCCTACGTATACAAATTATTGAAAATGGTGATATTGTGACAACCTTGTTTTTAGGTCCAGCTGGTGTTCCAATAGCGTCAAAAGATAGAAGTACTCTTGGTGGTATAAAATGCGTTGCTGAGCTCGGATTGAATGCATTTGAATGTGAATTTGTTCGAGGTGTGAAGATGAGCTCAAAGATGGCTGAGGAGATTGGAAAGCTGGCAAAGGATTTAGGCGTCCAGCTGACTGTGCATGCTCCTTATTTCATCAACCTCCTTTCCGAAGCAGTACCAATCGTAGAAGGATCCAAGAAAAGGATATTGGATTCCTTGGACAGAGCTGAAAGAATGGGGGCGAAAGCTGTGGTTGTGCATGCCGGTTATTATGGAGGAATGCCGAAAGAAAAGGCTTTGGAGGAAATGAAGAAGGTGACAGAGGAGATTTTGGAGTCTATGGAGAAAAATGGAATCAAGAAAACTTTGCTTGCTTATGAGACGATGGCAAAGGAAAGCCAGTTCGCTGGCCTTGATGAACTGCTGATGCTGATGAAGCAGGTTAAATCCAAGCAATTGACAGTTTGTGTTGATTTTGGCCATCTCTTTGTTAGATACAATGGAAAAGCTGATTATCAGAGCATTTTGGAAAAGCTGAAGGATTTTGATCATGTCTATTCCCATTTCTCGAATATGAAATTCAACATAAACACCAAAAAATTTTCCGATGTGCACATGCCTATAGACTCTCATCCTGCTTTCAAGCCTCTAGCCGAAGAAATCATGAAGAGAAAAATGAACATAACGATAATCTCTGAATCACCAATTCTCGAGCAGGATAGCCTGAAAATGAAGAGAATATTTGAAAATCTAGGATATGTTTTTGAATAATAAAGGTTTTTAAAGTTATTGTTCCAAATATATTGTATTCAGTGAGACTATGCCAGAACTTCGAACTGAGACAAGGGAAAAATTGGAGAAAACACTTTCAGTTAAAGACAGAATTCTGACTTTTTCATCTGATTATAGCCATCGTACAACAGAGGATGGAGATTTTATTAATTATGCAAGAGGAGTTAAAGTTTTCTTTGCGAGCGGATATTCCAGCTATTTTGACCAATCATCCGCTGAACAAGAAATAAGAAATCTTGGGAAATATTTAACAACTAGGAGAAAACTGGTTGACAAGCTTCAAAGAGTTAAAAAACAAAACAATATTGGACTTCTTAGAGTCCCTGTTGAAGATTTTGATTCATTGACAGAAATGTTTGGGAACAATCTTTTAGAATATAAGAGAAGACTAACCGAGTATAGACAAATAGATCCGAAATCGGAACTATCTAAACTAGATATAAATACATTAGAAACATTGTACACATTGGTAAAAGAGTTGCCTGATAATTCTAGTATTTTGGTTCCAGTAGTCATAGAACATACTGAAGAATTAAAACCAAAATTAGATGTTTCTCTTATCAACAGGCCAGTTGGTGTAGTACCTCCTTTTGTATATAACTTAGTTGATACGAAAATAGAAGATTGGGTTAAACTAAATGGATTCGTGGGCCCAGAAAGTGTGAAAGATTTTGTAGAAAATTGTTTTAAATGATTAAACAATGAATGATTGTGTTTGTTTTACACGATTTAGTTCTTGTAAAGCGTACGTGTTTGAATCAAAATTAAGATATTTTTCCACAGAAAGAACAGGCATTTTAAGTTTTAGATTTTTTGCATAGTATTTTGAATCTGCTGATTCGGGTATTGGAACTGGTTTATATCCAACTGCATTCAAAATGATATTCAAAACCGTAAGTTGGTCTGCTCCTCCTCCAAATATAGGATCGAAAAACAGTTGCCAGGTTACGGCTTGATTACAATAAGAATGCATCCCCTGCTCTAAAATATAAAAATCAATTAAACTTTCGAGGTCTCTTGCTAATATTGGATCTGTATATATCATGTTTCTTAATTTCAATGAATTGGGGTGCGCAGAGATGATATCATAAACACTTCGCGGCTTTACTGCTTCAAGTATCGTATTTCTTACTGAAGACTCGTCCAATAATATTTTTTCGTATGATTCCGGATGCAGTTCTTTTCTTAAACTCAGAAATTCTTTGAAGCCATCTTCTAAATCTTTTTTAATTTTGCTTATTTCTTCTTCTTTTCCAATTAAATGTAATTTCAATTCCTCTGATATATCATGCAAATTAAATAACAATGTTGACGTCCCTGCTCCTTTTAAGAAGGTACCAAAAGTTTTACCACGCCCAAAGATTTTTTTAGGAAATTCTTCTCTTTTTATTCTATATTCATTTATGTTTCTCAATCTATCTTGTTCAACAGTCATAGTATAGAGAATATGAACAGCCAATCCTTTACCCTGCATTTCCTCAATAGTTTCTTGACCGTTTAAAAGCTGATATGCACGACTCAAGCCAGTTCTGTAATCGGAAATATTTATATGGAGACCAACTAGGTGTTTTATCATTTCGTTTAAATCAAACACTCTTTTGCGTTTGTCTATTTCTTTAATGATTGCTAACCTATATTCCTCTCTTTCTTTTTCTATATGAGGATCTGGCAAAGGAGTCATTTCAATGTTACTCAGGCCCTCTGATGCTTTGTTTACCGCGATATTATAAAGATCCCAAATTACTTCATTTTCCTCATCTTTAGCACATTTGAAAAAAATATCATTCCTTAGATCGAATATCGTATCATCTACATCTTTCCACGCATTTGATTCAATTCCTAGATTTGTTAAGAATTTTTCATCCACTTCAAACTCGTTTTTCATACCCATCTAATCACATTATGAAAGTTATTTTTAACTTTAAATAAGTATTTCATCAGAAGGAATCTTCAATACTCAGGAGTTAATATTAGTAATGTATTAACTCTTTTTAAACTTTTCCTTTTTTTAACCTATAAAGCTGAAAATATATTATGAAGAGATTTAGGTTCGTAGACATCACTACAGCTGACGTAGCTTTTGAGGCTTACGGCAAGGATTTGAACGAACTTTTTGCCAATTCTGCCTTGGCGATGTTCGATGTGATGATAAACACCAAGCAAGTAAAGCCAAAAATAAAAAAAGAGGTAAAAATCAAGGGAAATGACCTTCAATCACTTCTTTTCAACTGGCTCAATGAGTTATTAGTCTATGTGGATTCAGAAAACTTGGCATTTTCTGGTTTTGATGTAAGAATTGATGAGAAAAAATTAAGGTTAGAAGCAGTTTGCAAAGGAGAAAAAATAGATCCAAAGAAGCATGAGACGAGAACTGTAGTGAAGGCAGCTACGATGCACAGAATGGAGATTAAAAAGAACAAACAGTGGAGTGCTCAAGTAATACTCGATATTTAAAGTCCTAGCTCAGAAGCGATTTCTTGCAAAGCGATTAAAGAAATTTCATAGAACTTATCTATAGAAATTCCGGCTTTTTCACAAAACAGCATCCTTTTCCTACTGCAATTCCTTGCAAAATCCTTTTCCTTAAACCTTTTCTTGATCGAATCAACTTTAACATCAGCCAATTTTTTAGAAGGAATGATCAAAGCGATAGCTATTATCAAACCGGAAATAGAATCTGCAGCGATCAAACAATTTTCCATCTTGGAGTTTGGCATCACACCAGTGTTTTCAAAATTGTGGGATTTTATTGCTCTTATTATTTCCTCATCAACCTTTCCTTGAAGAATTTGAGCTGAAATCATGCCATGCTCTTTTGGGTCATTTATTTTTTCAAAATCTATATCATGCAAAATCCCAACCAATCCCCACTTCTTCTCATCCTCATTCAGAAATTCAGCGACCTTTTTCATTATAGCTTCCACTGCCAGCATGTGCTTGATCAGATTTTCTTTTTGAACATTTTGCCTTATTAACTCAAGTGCTTCTTGCCTGTTCATATCAATATCTTTTTGAAATCCAAACTTAAATTTAATGAAACTGAGAAAATGTCCTAACTGTGGGAACAAAAGCTTGCGATTTCTAGTTGGTGAATGGATTTGTGTTGAGTGTGAATATCACTCAAAAAAACCAGAAAAAGAAGTTAAAAAATCCTTTAGATGATGTGGAAAATAGGATTTGAACCCATGCATATGATAAACAGTTCATGCACTTGTTTGTAGAAAATTATTTTTTACCACCACCGAAAGTGGTTCTAAAATTATTTCTCTATGACAAGTTTCCTTTCCTTTATGGTGATGTTAACTTCCTCACCTGGCTTGAATGGAAAAGCTGAATCACCTGCTATGGAAGCAGGAATTGTCAAATATAAAGTCTTTGCTTTTTTGTGTGGAATTAACGTTGTTCTGGCTTCAAGCGTCATATATATAATTATTACAGTAATATTTAAATACTTAGAGTTACAATAATAATTACGGTAAGTGAGAAAAATGAAAATTACAGAAGAGATTTTGGAAGATGCCAAAAATTGGTATCTACAAGGAAACTCAATTAGAAAAGTTGCTAGTCTCATTTTTGAAAAATTTGGGGTAAAAATTGGGAAGGAAACTGTTCGAATATATCTTTCAAAAATTGTAAAGTTACGAACCAAGAAAGAAGTTATGACAATGAAAAGAGGTAATTATTTAGATGAGACAAAAGTTGTCGAACTTTATATTAAAAATCTTCTTTCTATGAAACAGGTTGCAAAATTATTTAATGCGAGTGCATCAGGAATAAAGTGGGTTTTGGTTAAGAATAAGGTAAGAATTAGAAGTAAAAGAGATGGTATAAAGATACGTATAGCCAAATATGAAAAACCAATTTTTTGTGGCACAGAAATAGAGAAAGCATATTTAATAGGAATAGTATTAGGTGATTTGGCAGTTAGAAAAACTTCTCAATTTACAATCGAAGTAAATACTGCATCTACACATAAAGCTATGATAGATTTGCTAATTGATACTTTTAGTAAGCATACAGATGCTGTTATTCATTATCGAGATGAAGAAAGGGGGTTTAGGTTTTATGCGTATCTAGATAAAAGTTTCGATTTTTTAATTGAAGTAAAAAGAAATGTCGAAATAATTAAAGAGTTCGATCAAAGTGAGTTCCTATCTTTTCTAGCAGGATTTTTCGATGCCGAAGGGTGCATTTCTAAGAAGAAGAGGAAAAATTCATTCAGATATGAAGTTACGATATCAAACACGAACAAAAGAATTTTAGAGATAATATATGAAAGACTTAAAGAATTTGATATCAACTCAGGCATTTGCTCTTCTACACACAAAGGAGAATATCATTCTTACAATGGGAAAAATGTCATCAATAGAAAAGACTGTTACAATTTGACTGTCTGGCGTAAAAATGATATACTGAAATTCCTTCATATCTTAGATATTCGACATGAAGAAAAAATAAAAAGGAAGGTCGAATGTCTTAAGGCTAACCTTTAACTACGCCGAGGGGAACCATCCTCACGACACGACTACTTATCCCAGCTTCTTCTGTTACTCTAGCAACTTCATCTATGTTTTTGTAAGCCTCACTTGCTTCCTCAGCCATAACTTTCCAGCTCGCAGCTCTGGACAAAATTCCTTTCTCAGCCATTCTTCTTGCCACTTCCTCCCCTCTAACTCCCCTTAGCATCTTAGCTCTTGAAGAAACTCTACCAGCACCATGTGCAGTAGAATAGAAAGTCTCTTTTGCAGTGCTAGATCCAACCAAAATATAGCTTGCCGTCGACATGGCACCAGGAAGCAACACACATTGCCCTACTTTTTGATGATCTCTTGGTATTTCCGGATGCCCTGCGGGAAATGAGCGCGTGGCCCCTTTACGGTGAAGATATACCTTCTTTTTCTCGCCATCTATGTCATGCTCTTCAATCTTTGCGATGTTGTGCGCCACATCATAAATAGTTTCCAGCCCAACATCCTCCTCTTTCATTCCCAAAATTTTCACCACACTTTCCCTTACCCAGTGTGTGATCATCTGTCTGTTTGCCCAAGCATAATTTGCGCTTGCGCTCATAGCCTCAAAATAATCTTGCGCTTCTTTTGTTCCAGCTGGAGCATATACTAGTTCGCGATCAGGCAATTTACTAAGCTCATTTCTAAATCTGCTCTCAAGAATTTGCAGATAATCCGTGCAAACCTGATGGCCCAATCCTCTCGATCCAGTGTGAATCATTATCATCACTTGACCTTCTTTCTCTATTCCAAAAACTTTTGCGATCTCTGGTAAGAATATCTTGTCAACAACCTGGATTTCGAGAAAATGGTTGCCTGCTCCCAATGTCCCGAGCTGCGGAGCTCCTCTCTTCTTCGCATTAGCTGAAACTTTTGCTGGGTTAGCTGTTTTCATCTCCCCGTTCTCTTCCAAATGTTCCAAATCCTCCTTTCTTCCGTATCCATTCTCAACTGCCCATCTCGCTCCTTTGATCAAGACATCATCAAGCTGAGAGATTGAAAGTCTGATCTTTCCCATTTCTCCGACGCCAGATGGCACATTAATGAAAATTGATTCTAACAACTGTGGTATTTTTGGTTTTATTTGCTCGGCAGTTAGATTTGTCCTAAGCAGTCTAACACCACAATTGATATCGAATCCTATTCCACCCGGAGAAAGACCGCCTTCCTTAAAATCCAAAGCAGCAACTCCTCCAATCGGGAAACCATATCCAAAATGCATATCGGGAAGTGCTATAGTGTGTTTGTAAATTCCTGGCAAGAAAGCAGTATTGGCAACCTGCTCAACTGCTCCGTCTTCCACTTCCTTCAACAGTTTGTCTGACAAGAACAGCCAGGCTGGAACTTTCATTCCTGACTTTGATTCTTTTGGCAATTCCCACAAGCAAGGCCCAATCTTTTTCAGTTTTTCTTTCAATCCTATTTTTCTCACCTCCTTAATTTTTTAAAACATTCTTTGCAAAAGTGTACTTCTAGTTTGTATCCTTTATGGTTTAACCAAACATGCCAAGCTTTTCTCATAAACCTTTGACATTTCGCACACCTAAATCCTCTGTATTCTGGAACCGGATTTATTTTCCACGATTTAACGATTTTCAGTATTTTTTCTTTATTCATATTTGTACCCTTTCTTCTTTTTTAGTTTTTTCGTTCCAAACTCTTGTCTCTTTTTCTTCCTTTTCTTTTGGCTCGATCAGAAGAGCCCTCCCGCCTTTCAACGGAATAATAAAGTACTCTTTTACCTCGCCGTTCTCATCCTTCAAGCATAATTTTTTCTTATTGTTTTCCACTTGCTTGAACGTTTTGACATCCCTATAATCGTATATAACAAATTTGCCGCGGGAAACCAGATTCCTTACCTCTACGTTTCCTTTCCTGTCCTTTGTCAAAACTGTTTCAGGGTACTTTGCCATAAATAATAGTTTTATTGGGAATTGATAAAACTTAATCAATAGAAATTCTAATTTATATTAGGTGATAACTTGCCGATCAGTACCGTACCGTACACAAGGAAGTATGCGCATACAAAATCGAGGGGGAAAGAGGGAACTGTAACTTGTGGGATCTGTGGAAGACAGGTTCCGAAATACAAGACATTCGTTGTCAGGAAAGGTCTCCGCATAACAGATCCAGCGATATTGCAGCAAGTGGACAGAAGGATGATTCACATGATGACTCGATTCGTAAGACTTTGCCCGGCTTGCGCAAGATTCCAGGGTGTTGTGAAGCCTGGGAAGAGTGTTAGAAAAAAACACATGGGGCGATAAATGGTATTCGAGAAAATTTTGAATCTCAGGGGAATCCTTTTCAAGAAGTTCGAGAAAGAAGTGGAGGAGAAAAAAGAGCGAGAGCGAGAGCTTGAGGAACTCTTGCCTGGATTTGCCATGAAACAACCGCAGAGAATAGTTGAGTTTCCAGCTACCACGGATATAACAAAACTGAATCTTATCTATCCTTTATTAGAACCTTTTGCCTACGCAAACATCAAGTGGAATCCTGAAACAAAAGAATTGATCTACAATGTGCTCGAGCCAAAGATGAGCGAAGAGGATAAGCAGACATTGAAAAAAATTTCTGAAGGACTCATAGAGCTTGTGGATGTTGAGCTAACATCAATCAAGCAACCATCAAAGATCATGGAATATCTTGAGAAGAATGTTATGAAGGTGATAAAAGAACTTGGAATAAAAATGGGACAGGAGCAGTATCTCAAAATAATGTATTATCTTTATAGAAATTTTGTCGGCCTTAACGAAATCGAACCTTTCATGTGGGACCCAAATATAGAAGACATAAGTTGCGATGGTACGAACATACCATTCTACATCATTCACAGGAAATATGGCTCGGTCAAAACAAACGTTATTTTCGAACATTTTGAAGATTTGAGAGAGATTGTCATAAAACTCTCTGAGAGATGTGGGAGGTATGTGAGTTATGCTGAGCCGATCCTTGATGGTACTTTGCCTGATGGCTCACGTGTGGCAGCCACTTTGGCAGGAGATGTTGCAACAAGAGGCCCTGTGATAACCATCAGAAAATTTGGGGAAAAACCATTCTCCCCAGTTGAACAGATGGAATTGAACACAGCTTCTGCAAGTATTCTAGCTTACTTCTGGTACTTGATGGAGCATGGTGTTTCGATGTTGATTGTTGGGGGAGTTGCTACTGGAAAAACAAGCTTTCTGAACACATTGTGCATGTTCATACCACCGGAAGCAAAAATAGTCTCGATTGAAGATACGCGTGAGTTGAAAATTCCGAATGAACACTGGGTGCCAACTCTTTCAAGAACGGGGTTCGGAATACCAATGCCATCTGGAGAAAAATATGGTGGCGTCAGTCTATTCGATCTGCTGAAGGAAAGCTTCAGACAGAATCCTGATTACGTGATAGTTGGAGAAGTTAGAGGTGAAGAGGCTTACGTTATGTTTCAAGGAATCAGTTCTGGTCATCCATCGTTAAGCACCATGCATGCAGGGTCTATTGACAACGTCATCAACAGATTGACAACAAAGCCAATCGATTTGTCGCCGATGCTGATTGAAAGCCTGGATGTTATTGCTGTAATGATTCACGCAAGAGAAAGAGGGAAGTCTGCAAGAAGAATCAGGGAGATTGTCGAGATAGAATCTGTAGATCCGAAAACTGGAGATGTGAAATACAGGACAATTTTCACATGGGATCCTGAGCATGACACTTATGAAAAAGTTGGTGAAAGCATAAAACTTCCAAAAGTTGCAACTGCGAAAGGAGGAAGGCTCGAAGATGCTCTAGAGGAAGTTGCGAGGAGAGAGAAAATTTTGAAATGGTTCGAGATGAAGGGTATAAAAGATTACATGGAAGTTGTGAAAATGATCAACCTGTATCAAAAAGATAAGAAGAAATTCTTTGAGATCGCTGGCAAGGAACTTGGTGAGATGAAGTATGAAGTTGAAGAGACCACTGTTCTAAAACCTCAACCAAAACTCGAGCCAGTGCCTATTGAAGTAAAAAGAACGGAAAGGAAAAGAGTGCCTATATTGGAAATCTTGGGATTCAAAATCTTAAGGGAAAGATGATGTTTGAAGATATCAAGGGGTTTGCAACATCCAAGTTTGGTTGGATAGTTGACAAATACCCTGAATTTTTTTCAACTGTCAGAGATAACCTGCCAAAAGCTAACATCAAAATATCTTACAGGACGTATGTCAGTATTATAGTTATACTATCGATTTTTATGTTTGTAGCGAGTCTCATCGTCTCGTTCATCACCCTGAGAATTTTTGAAACTCCTTTGTTGATGATGATTCTTTATTCTGTTTTTATCTCTGTTTTGATTTCAATCAGCACATTCCTTGTTTTTATCTTCTATCCTTCACAGCGCGCCGAATCAAGAAAGAAGGATATAGACTCGAACCTGCCTTTTGTTTTAACCCATATAAGTGCTGTGGCCGAATCCGGAATACCTCCCTATGTCATCTTCAGATTAATAAGTGAGTTCAAAGAATATGGTGAAGCATCAAAGGAGATGGATAAGATCGTGAGGAATATTGACAATTTTGGTATTGATCCGCTAACATCAATCAAGGATGTGGCGGAGAAGACCCCGAGTGACTCGTTCAAGCAGGTCTTGCTGGGGTTTGTGACCACAACTGAGGCTGGCGGAAACATAAAAACTTTTTTGAAGAGCGCTGGCGATCAGGCTTTGTTTGAATGGAGGATGAAGAGGGAAAAGTTTCTCAAGCAGTTGGACACGATAGCAGAATTCTACACAGGAATTTTGATCGCAGCGCCTCTCTTCATCATTTCATTGTTATCTGTGATGGGCATGATCGAGCCAAACATAGCTGGCATCGGCATATTTGATCTGATGAAAATGAGCGTCTACATCATCATTCCTGTTGTGAATATTGCATTCCTGTTGTTCTTGGGTGGAATTGAGGTTCAGGTATGAGGATAGAAAAAAGATATCTGCTATTGGTGATTTTGAACAGTCTTATTGTAGCCTTAATATTTACAGTCAATTTTATTTTCCTGCAAACAGTGGTTCCAAATGTCTTCCCCGCTGTGAACATTCTAGCTGGAGTGATGTTGGTCTTTCCTCTTGTGTTCTGGAGATATTTAGAATACAGGAAGTTAAGGGTGATCGAAGAAATGTTTCCTGTTTTCCTCAGAGATTTCATAGGATCAATGAGGGGTGGAATGTCGATTGAGCAGTCCATGAAAGGATTGAAAAGAAATGATTACAAAGAGCTAAACCCATATGTGAAAAGAATGGCAGCGCAACTTGATTGGGGTATAAATGTCGAGACTGTTTTAAGCAAGTTTGGTAAATCCACGGGCTCCAAACTGATCGGGAGAACAATTTCCTCTGTCATTGAAAGCCATCGTTTTGGTGGCAATCTGACTGATACGCTTGAAGCATTAAACAATGCCAGCATAGAGGTAGAGAGGCTGAAGGCTGAAAGGTCTGCGTATCTTTATTCCCAAGTCATGACCGGCTACATAATTTTCTTTGTCTTTCTCGGTGTCATAATTGCCCTGGGGAGATTTCTGATACCCACTTTGACAACAACGAATATAACAGGGATCACGACTGCTACTGATCAGTCTGCTCTGAGTGAAGGATATAAATCAATGTTCAGGAACTTGATTCTGCTTCAAGGCTTGTTTGCAGGTTTGTCTGTCGGCAAGATGGCAGAAGGTACAATCATCAGCGGAGTGAAACACAGTTTGATAATGATAATCATAGGTATTATAGTTTTCACGATAGCAGGTTAGCATGTAGTCAGAATGTCTGAGGCCTTAACTTCATCGGTGACTTTTCCTGTACAGTTTGTGAAAATATACATCCTGTCGTAATCGCTGCTGGCAGAGATGTTGAACTTAAACTTTTCATTCGCGTACATGCTCAAGTTACCGCAACAGCTTGCGCTCGTCGTGATAATTCCTCCACCATAAGACAGGTAATTGGTTTGCTGAGATGCATTCGTGTACATAATCTGGATTGTTATGTTTCCCAGTGCTATCGTGCCCGTGTTCGTGATGTAACCTGAAATGTAGTTGTTGGAATAACAGATTTCAGAGAAGGAGATCCCGCCTTTGTTGCAAAGCAGTTCCAGATCAGCCTTTTGTCCAACAGTACCGGTCGATGTTTTTGAAAAAGTAAGAAGCCAACTTCCTGCAATACCTGCAACAGCAACGGTCATAGCAATTAAAAGTATTGTAGCAATGATTGGAGAAATTCCTTTCATCCTAACTCCTCGTGCAGCTTGATTCCCTAGTCAATCCAGGACAAAAAGAACTGCCAACGATAATTTTTGAGAACGTTGAGCTTGAAACGCCTGTTGTTGAATTGGATAGAATAAAGCTTTTGTATTCGCCGTATCCAAGACTGCTATTGAGACTTATGAGGGATGAGAATGTGCTGTTTGTGAAAACTACATACGACGTCACATTGGCTATGGGATAATCACCAACGTTGTGCAGTGTCAGGGTGATGACACTACTTGTTGTGTTAAAAGAGCAAGTGTAAATTTCAAAGTTTGAGTACCTGCATTGCTCTGTTGTTATGTTCATTTGCGGAAGAGTTTGTGTGGTGTAGCTTGAAACCCAGAATGCCAAGATTCCGGCTATGGACATCGTTATTGCTATCAAAAGAACAGATGCAACCAACGGGGATATACCTTTTATGCCCACAAATTAAATTTGAATTTCTGCTAATAAATATATTCCGAGCAACGATAATTTAATTGATGGCAAAAGGTCAAGCAGAGATAATCGAGAATGTACTCATAGTCCTTTTCGGCGTTATGATTCTTGCGGCAATAACAGCCGTTGCTTACAATCTTTACTCTACTCAGTTGAAGAATGAGATAGAAAACAATTTGAAACAGATTGCTGTTGACGTATCAAACAACATTCTAAGATTATATGAAACAGGAAAAAATTCACAATATTCTCCTGGGATAAATGAGAGTGTAAAACTTGTTGATGTGGATCTGAAACTGCCTTCTCAAGTCTCCGGAAAAAATTATGAGATCATTCTAACAGAAGCAAACCCCCTCTGGACGCATGTCTCAAACATAACTATCGATGGGTCTGCTGCTGTCTCTGTCATAACATCCCCCGGTGCCAAAATCATCCTGAGAACAACTCAATCGCCAGTCATTACTGTGGAGCAAGAGGTCCCAAATATCGATGTCCCTGTCCAGGGAAGAAGCGAGAATGGACTGAATACGACACTAGCATATTACAGATATAATCCTGATGGCAACATAAAAAACAAAATCGTGCTTGGTGAGTCTGATATAATCATTGATATAACAAGTGTGAGCTGAATGGCATTTACACATGTTGATTTCGCGATCGCGGCCGGTGTTTTTTTGGTATTCGTAGGAATACTTTTTGGCTACATCACTAACTATCTTACAAACTACCAGAACATGGCCATGACATCTGAGTTGAGGGGAGTTGCATCCGACCTTTTCAACACATTCTTCACAGGCAAGGGTGTGCCAAGCAATTGGGATGAGCAGTCTTTCACTCCAGTAAAAATCGGGTTGATTAATGATCTTTACAGAATCGCAATAAATGTGACTGAGACAAATGGAACGAATAGGGATAACATAGCTATAAATGGGACTGTAAATTTTGATTCTACTTGCTCAAGGAATGTTTTGAACAATACGGTCAGGCTTTATAACTCGAGCAACTCGCAAGTTTCATTTCAACTTTACAACCAAACTTTTTGTAGCAGCACACATCTGAAGACAGGAGAAATTGTATTCAACCTTAGTTTGAGTGCCAGTCAAACGAAATTTTTCTTTGTTTATTTCTCTCCTGAGAAGAATGTAACTTCTGCTAGCTATTCGGTTGCCTTCCCTGTGAATGAAACCAATTACACGTTCCAAACTTTTCCAATTGAAGAGTTACAAACAATTTCAATTGATAGGTTGAAGACTTTAAGGGGACTCGATTTTACTGAGGTTGTTCAGACTCTGATAAAAGGATATCTGTTTAAGGTGGAGGTATCGTCATGAAGGGAATATTGAAAACTTTTGAATCAGTCGTTGCCATACTGATGGTCATCACAGTCTTCCTGATATTTTTTGGTTCGGGTGAAAAGATTCCTGATGTTGAGACAGTAACGTGGAAAGCCAAGGGATTTGATGCTCTGAAGACTTTGGATGATTGGAACAAATTGGCGTCTTGGGCTTTGTCAAATGATACTTCCTCCATAGAAACAGGTTTGGCAAGCCTCTTGCCATTGGGAATAGATTACGACGTGGTTATCTGCACACAAACCTGTCCGACTGTCAGCATAAGCTCGGATAAGATAGCTTCTGTGAATTATTTTGTAGCTGGAAATGAGACCAATATTGATCCGAGAGAAGTTGTGTTGTATCTTTGGAGGGGAACAACATGAAAGGGCAGTTCTTTCTTATATCCGGTCTTATCGTGATAGTTGTTCTCTTCCTCATCAAGAGCAGCATGAACCTAGCTCAGATAATTGAGAGTAAAAGATATCTTGAAGCGAGCTTGGAGAGAAAAGAATTCTCGAACATAAGGAACGGGTTGATGAACACAATAGAATTTTCTTACAACAAAAACGAGACGGAAAATGCTGAAAAGTATATTGTTTATTTGAGACAGAGGTTGGAATCTAGGACGATTGATTTGAATGGAATTGCTGTTGAATCTATTTTTAGGAATGCTGGGTCTAACACAGGTCTGAATGTCACTGTGATGAATTTCCTTGATCAAACTATTCAGAACTTGAATTTGAATTTCAGCTATGACAAATCAGCTCAAGATTTTCCAAACGTCGCAGACAATACTAGTATAAGAAAAGACTTCACATTTTCCACCGGTTCAAGTGTCAACTATACTTTGATAATCAATTACACCACAGCAACAGAAACTAAGCAGTACAACATCCAGATACCAGTTGAGATCGGGAAGAGCAAATTCATTGGTTTCTTTAACTTGAGAATGAAAAGCTTGCGGTCTGAGAATCAAGACGAATTCAGCAAGATCGTAGAAATAATTTAGGGAAATAAGAATAAACTAAGGAAAAAACAATTTCTATTTGATGGAAAAAGGAGTTTCGCCAATCATTTCTGTTGTACTCTTGATCCTAATTACAGTCTCAGCCATTTATCTCGTTCTTTTCGTTGCTAAACCTACTATAGACCGAGCTTACGAAACAGCTGCAACGAATGAAGCGGAAAATAATTTGGAATTGCTTGACAATCTGATAAGGGAGGTTGCTTCAGAGGGAACGGGCAGCTACAGAAGTGTTGTATTGAAAGTTTCAGATGGGGATTATAGAACTGTAAACACGAGTGGAAATTTCACAGGAGCTCTTCAATACAAAATTGATTTGAAATACAGCCCGTATACTGCACCGATGCTGAAGAAGACTGGAAATGTAAAATACACTGCCGGGATGAACGGCATTGGTTTGGTAATGTATTCGGGCCTTGATGATGGAAACGGTACAACAGCAGCAGACAGTTCTGATTACAACAATTATGGTGTGCTATACAACGGGACTACAAGCTGTGCTAATCCTTCCACCAGTGGAGCGGGTTGTCCAGAGTGGGTTGATGGAAAATTTAGAAAAGCTTTGAAATTTGATGGGAGTGATGACTATATTGACATAGCAAGTAATTTCAGTTATACTTTTACTGAACTTACACTCGAAGCTTGGATCAACGTAAGTCAATATAAAAATTACGGGAAGATTATCGATTTTGGAAGTACTAGTGCTACAGGCAGGAGATTCGACCTTCAAGTAGAAAGCGATGGGTTAAGTATCGGGCTAGACGGAGGCATATCTGGTTATGCCAAATGGGTTTCCACTCCGTCAGGCTGGCTTCATTTAGTTGGAACGTGGAAAGGAACTAGTTTTGTTAGGTTGTATGTGAATGGAACATTGAAATCAGAAAACACCACAGCGCCAACCATAAGCAGTTTGACAATTCAAGCATCTGATGCACATATTGTTGGCAGAAGAATTACAGCAACAGACTATTTCAATGGCACAATCGATGAAGTACGAATCTACAAAAGAGCTTTAACAGCAGACGAAGTAAAAGAAAATTACAATGTAAATCCGTCAGACTATCAGGCTTTTTTGGAATACAGCAAAATCATCATCACAGGAAATGTCAAAATTGGAAAGGGCGAACACAAGCTTTGCATAGAAAAGATAGGTGAATTGAACAACAAACCATTGGTGAGAATTACTGCTTGCTAAGGATGAGATTAAAAAAACAAATAAAAAAAGCTAAAAAGTCAATTGTTTAGATTAATTCAATTTATGTCCAACAGCTTTGTCCAGACATACATTGTCCAGAAACTCCGATTGTCTTGCATTGTCCTGTGCAAATGACACTTGAGTTCGTTCCCCTGGTCCATGTTGCACTGCTTGTTGCTCCTGTTGCTATGGTTCCTATAGTTATATTTTCTCCACCAGTAGCATAACATTTGACGCCTGTCAAACTCTCAGAGCCTGGGTTTGTTATGATAACTGCTGTGGATGTTACTAAAATTACGTTAGGATATGATCCCGTACAGGCCAATGTGTCGTTCGTCACCGCTGAAACCTGTGCTCCTGTTGTTCTTGTGTAGCTTGTCATCCAAATGCTTATTATGCCTCCGACTGCAACTGTGAAGGCTATTAGGAGAATTGTTGCTATCATCGGGCTTATTGCCTTTGATCTCATAATAATATAATTATTTGGGTTGTATAAAAAGATTTAATTCTGTTAGGACAAAAGATAAGTATGAAAAGGTGGAGAAGAGATTCGAACTTTTACAAAATTTTTTCAGCCATTCTTCTTTTAATCGTTCTTTCTCTAGCAACTTATGTTTTCTGGCCGAAAGCAGTGAGCCAAGTTGTGCAGGGGATATTTTTGCCAGACCTCTCTACTTCTGGTTTCTTGAAAGTCGAAAAGATTGAAACAGAAATATCGGACAATTTGGGAAGTGTGAGTCTGAAGACTGACTGCTATGATCTGACAGCATCAGTTGAACCGGAGCAGGCAGATTCAATACAGAGAGGAATAGAAAAAACGTATGCTCCGAGACCGGATGCTCATGACATAGCAGCGAATATTTTCCAAGACTTGAAGATTGAAGTCCTGATGGTGAAGATAACTGAACTTAAGGATAATGCTTTTTATGCAAAATTGATACTGAGGCAGGGTAATACTGTTTTGAATTTGGATGCAAGACCAAGTGATGCGATTGCCATAGCTTTAAGGATGAACTCAACAATCTACATCAATCAAATTCTCTTGAGAGAAAACGGGAAGAAAATCTGTTAAAAATCTATATTTTCTAAATCTTCTTCACTATAGACCTTTATTCCATTTCTTTTCAACAAAGCAACTGTAACACCGTTACCTGTGACAAGTTCTCTAGAATTCAAACCACCTTGAGTATGACCGTGCCCGCATGATGGACTTCCTTGCTTTAAAACAACTACTGTTACATTGAAGTTTTTGACGATTCTTAGTGTTTCTTGCGCACCTTTAATATATTGTTCAGTAACATCAACATTGTTATCAGTAATTATTTTACTTTTCTTGTCCAGCACCTCCTCACCAATACCTGTTAAAATTCTTGCACCACTTCTTGGAGTAGTAAGACCTCCCAATTGCTCTGGGCATATAGGAATTGCCTTTCCTTTTTTAATCAATTCTATAACTTTCTGGTTTGGCTTAGATTCACCTTTATAATTGCAATTTATACCAGCCAAGCACGCACTAACGATTATCATAACTAAGCTCTCAAAGCTTTTTTAAATTCTTCCTTGAATTCCTTTGCCTTCCCGGCAACTCTCTCAGCCGCTTTCTCTAGAGCTGTTCTTGGTGAGCCCCTAGAAACTTTGACAAAAATTTTTGGCTGAGCGAGATAAGGATGCTCTTTGACATCAGCCGCTTCGGAGACATTTTTATCATTCCAAAGCTCTTCCCTGAGAGTATTGGTGAGTGTATAAGTCTCTCCAGTAGTTTCAAGAAATAGAGTCTTCTCATCTTCTTTGACAATCTTCAATTCCATTTTGGTACCAGCTAAACTATAATTGAATTCTTAATATTTAAATTCTATCAGTCTTCTAGTTGATCGTAATTCAACACTGGGATAGGGTATTGGCTTAATCGTCAATACCGAGACAAGAACATTATTTTTAAATATCAGAAAGAATATTCCTCATAGAAATAGTAATGGTTTTATTCATATCTCAACAAAAGAAGGAATTGTTAAATTTGCAAAAAAAATAATTTTCTCCTGTTAAAATTCAGAAAGGAAAATACTGGAGAGGAATGACGAAAGACAAATTACTAGAAGTTTTAATATCAACTTTCGAAGAGGGCTTTCCTACAAATCTTGGAAGTAGATATAATGGATTAAGAATTTTAAGAGAGTTTTATTCACAATTAAGTTAAATGTCTGTATAGTTCAATATAGGTATGTCATATTTTAATTGGTCATCGAGTGCAATTCTGGGGCAACCATAATTTATTAACATATCAAGTTTAAGGCCCTCAATTTTCTCTGGTGTAATTTCGTCCATGGCAAGAATGTAAACTTCTTTCCCTTCTTTTTCTAGTTTTTTCTTCAGATCAAAAGGTGATTTGAATTGCCCCTTCTTCCAACTCACTAAAATTCCAATTCTCCTAGATTCTTTGAACTGAGCCCTATTCCAAGCAATTATCTTCTGTGTCCTTCTTCTGAATTCTTCCAGTGAATGTATTTCTCCTTTCTCAAGATCCAAATTCAAGACTGGTTTGTTTGTTTTAACAACTAAACCCGCGGCATAGAACTCTCCCGCTGAAATCGCAAGGAAGCAGTCAACCTTGTTTTCAATAAATTTTGCTGCTTTAATATGGCAGCCTAAAACCTGGCCTGGATACTGCAGAGCTTTGTGGACAAAAACTTTCTTTCCTTTTTCTTCCAAATAACTCCTAACAGCAGGAATAAGCTTGACGAATTGTATGCTAGTCACAAGCCCTATCCTGTTAAAATTATTCAGCTTTTCAAATTCTTTTTCCAAAACCGGCAAAGGATCTGCATTGATGAAGTATTCCCAGTAGACTACTGGAATCTTTGTTCTTGCCAGAAATTTTTCATGCCCTATATGCAAAATAGCTTGACACCCGACTCTTAATGCTTCTATATCTCTTATGTCACAACTTCCGTAACACCTTTCACAACATATAACACTCTCGAATCCTTCTTTTTCCAGTCTTCTAACAATATCTTGAATTTTTAATTTCAGACCTTCACCAAATTGGATAAAGACTTTTTTTGCTCTCAACTTCTTGAGTTTTTTGATAACATCTTCAAGATCATTCATAACCTATGATAGTTTTCTCTTCTTTTTTAGTTTTTCCCTGCATTTTTTACAAACATCTAGAAAGCGAACCCTGTATAGTCTGCCAACCTTTTTGACAGGCTGTTTGCACATATCACAGAATTTTTTCATCAATTAAATTTTATTTTATGAATTTAAATCTTCAATTGAATATTCTGTTTATGGAAATTTCTGAAGAAGTGAAAAATAAGGCAGAAAATCTGTTGAAAGAAGGTAAGGTTAAAAAAGAGGTTGAAACTGACAAAAGAATTCATTTTAAAGTACAAGGAGAAACTGAAACTCATTCTGTGATTTTCGACAAAGAAAGAAATGAGTTTATCTGTGATTGCAAATACTCAACGTTAAAAGAGGGGATTTGTAGTCATGTGTATGCTGTAAGACTTTTGAAAGAGAGACTAATCAAAGAATAATTCTATGCTTTAGATATTTTTTTGGCTATTCTTATTAATTCTCTTTCTTTAGCTTTTGGGCCTAGTCTTGTAGTCAGAAATCCGTAGTAAGGTCTATGTGGTGTTATTGGTCTTTTCTCAGCCATTTTTCTTATCTTGTATATTGGGTATAATTTGATATGCAAATGATTTACTCCAGTGCCCTCAATTACAAGAAATGTAAATTTGGGTTTCATCGCTTTCTCGAGTTTTTTCGCAACTTTTTTGGTAAATATAAACAAATCAGAAAAATCTTTATCAGACATTGTAAATGTTTCTAACCCGCCAATATGTTTTTTTGGTATTATCATGCATTGTCCTTTTGCAATTGGATATAAATCAAGAAATGCAATATGCTTCTTATCTTCGAAAATCACGTGTTCTTTTTCTCTAATACTTTTTCCAATTTCACAAAATCTACAGCTTTTCATTTTTCACAATCCTGATTAAGGGAATAATCTGCGCATATCTCTGAAAGCAAATGTCACTTCTCTGACATTTTCTACGTTGAGCATGACCATAAGTGCTCTTGTTAGACCAAAACCAAAACCACCATGTGGGAGGCACCCATGTTTGAAAAAATCCAAATAGAATTTTACATTTTGTAGATTCAGACCTTTTTCTTTAGCTTGGTTCGACAAAACCTCGTATCTATGCTCTCTTTGTGATCCTGTGGTTACTTCTAGTCCTTTCCATAATAAATCGAAACTTTTTGTGACGCTGGGATTTTTTTCATCTCTCATGTGGTAAAATGGTTTAACTTTCCATGGAAATTCTGTGACAAATACAAACTCGCTATTGAATTTATCCTTAACTATTTTCCCTATGGCTCTTTCCTCTTCAGGGCTAAGATCATCTTCATATGAGACCTCTTTTCCTGTTTTTTTAATTATATCCTTAACTTCTTTCAAGGTCATGTGCGGGAATGGTGTTTTAGGAATTACCAAATCGGCCCCGAAAACTTCTTTTATCTCTTTACCATATTGTTTTTTCACTTCTTTGATGACATAAGTAAGCCACTCTTCTTCAAATTTCATTACATCCTCATGTGAATCTATCCAAGATATTTCCATGTCAATGGAAGTATATTCTGTATCATGCCTTGTTGTACGAGAGGGGTTAGCACGAAAAACAGGAGCTATCTCAAAGACTTTCCCAAATCCAGCTACCATAGCCATTTGTTTGTAGAATTGAGGTGATTGAGCCAAGTAAGCTTTTCTATCAAAATACTTAACTTCAAAAAGTTCAGCACCTGTTTCACTTGGAGATCCCATAAGCTTTGGTGAGTGAATTTCTATAAAACCATTTTTAATCCAATAATCTCTCATAGCCTTTTCCATAGCAGTTTGTATCTTGAAAATAAGGACATTTTTTGGCTTTCGCAAATCTAAATATCTCCAGTCCATTCTATTGTCTAACTCAGAAGGTGTGACTTCTCTTGGGTCTAAAGGCAATGGTATAGCAGATTTACTGATTATTTTTAATTCGGAGGGAATTATTTCAACTCCAATTTTTGCTACTTTACTTTTCACAACCTTTCCTTTTACCTCTATCACATCTTCTTGACGTAGTTTTTCATACGTTTTTATTATTTCTTGTTTCACCTGCTTCTTCGGAGCTGTGACTTGAACCATTCCTTCCCTGTCCCTTAAAATCAGGAAATTTATTCCTCCAAGCATTCTTACATCGTGACACCAACCAGCTACTGTGACTTCTTTTCCAATGTATTCTTTCAATTCATTCGTGTAATATCTTTTTTTCACTAATCTCACCACAGGTTATAAATTAAAACCCAAACTGTCAGCCATACCAGAACAAACGAAATAAAACTGTTGTAAAAGAGCAAAAGCTTTTTCTGCTTGGCTAAAATATTCAAAGGAAAAAAAGATATGAAGTAAACTGCAAACGGCAAGGCAAGAGCAATAATTAAATCGACGTTGGCCTTCAAGAGATAGTTTGTTGCAAATCCTAACAATATCCCGAGGACTGTGTAAGCTAAGATGATTTTCTGTTCGACTTTCAAGTTTTTCCCTCTTTACATTTTTCTTCTTTCTTAAAGAAATCTTTGATTTTCTGCTGCCATGACTCCTTCAGCATGTTTTGTGTGGTTATCCAAGACTTTCTCACGTAAGGCGGGAGCTTGCCCTTCCTCTCCTTTATCAGCTTTTTCACAAATTCTATAGTTCTGGAGTCGTGCGAATAGCCGACACCAAAATCAAATCCTTCCTTCTTTTTTATTTCTTCTATCGCTTCATCTCTGTTGACTTTTGCGATGATGCTTGCTGCACCGACAATTGGTAAACTCTCATCCAGGTAGTTTTCAACAACCAGATCAATATTTTTATCCTTCAGAAAACTCAAGATCAAATCCTTGAACTTCTTTGTGTTCTGTTCAAGGGAATCGACAAAAATTTTGCTGCCGTTGCATATGTCTACTATCTCAGCCATCTTCATGGCCTCTATCTTATCCAGATTAATTTTCTTTTCCCTGTAGGAATCGATCTTGCATGGTTGGACTCTCAAGACAACAATGTTTTTTGCGATTTTTTCTATTTGTTTTGCCAGTTCTTCCCTTCTTCTTGGTGACAATACCTTTGAGTCCTTAACTCCTATCCTTACCAATTTCTTCTCGTCTTTTTTGTCTATGACTACGCCTGCTATTACCATCGGTCCTATCAAAGCTCCGCGACCAGCTTAACGTCTCGATCCGAGATTTCGTCAATGCCGCAGATTAAGATAAAATCACCTCTTTTAACTTAATTTAATTTTTATATAATTATGAGTGAACTTGAAGAAATAGAAAAGCAGGTAAGGAAGCTTCCAATAGAAGAAATTTTGAAGAAACATGATTGGAATGAATTTGAAAAAATAGTTGCAGAAATATTCAAAGCGAATAATTTTGAAATAAAGAAAAACTTTAGATTTAAAACAAAGAAAAGATACGAGATTGACATTCTTGCTGTCAAACAAAATTTGATTTTTTGTGTTGACTGCAAAAAATGGTCAAGTGGTAGATATAAAAAGTCTGGAATAAAAATTGCTGCAACTAAACAAGAGAAGAGAACTAGGATGGTAAGAAATTTCTTAAAGAAAAATCCAATTGCTATGCAGATGTTAAAGATTGGTCAAACCCCTAAATTCTATTCTCTTATAGTGACCTTGATGGAAGAGGACATAATTCAAGAGAAAAAAACTTTCATAGTTCCTATTTTTAAATTAAATTCATTCTTGTTAGAATCAGAAAGGCATTTGTATTGATTTAATAGCTTTTCGAAAGGTATAAAAGGAAGTTATATAAATATTTCTATTAATAAATAAAGAGAAGTGATGGTGTGTTTGATTTTAAGATAAAGGTTGAGAACATAGTCGCTTCAGCTTCCTTGAATGTTGAAGTGCCGTTAGAAAAAATTGTCTCAAAGCTTGAGGGAATGGAATACGAGCCAGAGCAATTTCCTGGTCTAGTATACAGAATGAGTAAACCAAAAGCTGCAGCTTTGATATTTGGTTCAGGAAAGATCGTCTGCACGGGTGCCAGGAGCATTGAAGATGTTAACTTGGTCTTCAAAAAAGTCATCTCTGTGATCAGAAGTGTGGGAACAAAGGTTCCGAAAAACTTCAAGGTTCAGGTGGAAAACATTGTTGCTTCATCCAAGCTGGAAGGAAACCTCAATTTGGACACGATAGCATTCAACTTGGATGATTCAGAGTACGAGCCAGAGCAATTTCCTGGATTGGTTTATAGGATGACCGATCCTAAGGTTGCGTTCCTTCTTTTTGGTTCTGGAAAAATAGTTTGCACTGGCGGCAGAAGCGTTGGTGACGTTGAAATCGCTCTGAAAAAAGTCTACAAGAGGCTGAAAGACATAAAAGCGATAATAAAACCGAGATAAACTGCAAACATTTTACCTCATTTTTACTTTTTTCATCATTCCAAAAACCTTAAAATTTATAAAAGATTAGAAATAATTGTCATGGAGAGAGAAGAAGTAGTTGAAAAGCTGGCTGAATTTTTAAAAGAGTATTATTACAACGAATTGATTTCTGCCACAACTGAGAACAAAAAGTCTATATTGGTTGATTTTTCTATTTTGGACAAATTCAATCCAGAGCTTTCTGACTATTTGCTTGAAAATCCTGATGAAGTCTTAGACGCAGCGGAAGAGTCTTTGAAGCAGATAGATCTACCAGGGGAAGTGAAATTGAGAATCAGAATTTTCAACTTACCAGAAAGCAAGCAGATTAGAATAAGAAACATCAGAGCAGAACACATAGGAAAGCTGATAGTTGTTGACGGTATTGTCAAGAGAGCAAGCGAGATCAGACCGGAAGTTTCAGAAGCAATATTCCAATGTCCGGAATGCGGAATACGGATAACAGTTATTCAAACTGAAAGATTCATCAGACCTCCGATGGAGTGTGAATGTGGAAACAGAAAAGGATTCAAGCTCATAGACCAAAAACTTTACGATGCAAGATGGATCACCATAGAAGAACCTTTTGAAATAACAACCGGAGAAAGGCCTTCGGAGATAATGATTTTCTTTAAAGAGGATTTGACCTCACCAAGAATGCAGAACAAAACTGAGCCTGGAAACAGGATAAAAATTGTTGGTGTTTTGAAGCAAATACCGAGAAGAATCAAAGGAACCAGATCCAGACAGATGGAAATTTATGTTGATGCAAATTCTGTTGAGAGTGTGGAAGCTGAGTGGGAGGAATTGGAAATCACTCCAGAAAACGAGAAAAAAATATTGGAATTAGCAAGAGATCCTGAAATCTATACTAAACTTGTCGGTTCCATTGCTCCTGCACTGTATGGATTGGATGACATAAAAGAAGGGATAGCTTTGCAATTGTTTGGGGGAGAAATACATGTGCAGAAAGATAAATCGAGAGTTAGGGGTGACATTCACATATTATTAGTTGGAGATCCTTCTTGTCTTGTTGCTGACGAAAGAGTTGTTATGGCAGACGGAACCATAATGAAAATCGGTGAGATGGGTTCTACACACCTGCAAAATATAGATTATGATGTTCACATGGCCATGGGTCGAAATTACGGTAAAGCAAATATATTTCATGCCTATAAAAAACAGCATATCATAGAAATAGTAACAGAAACTGGAAAGAATATTAAAGGAACTTACAATCAGCCTATATTAATCGTAGAGAATATGAAAAATGTTTGGAAAAGATTAGATGAAGTAAAAATAACAGATAAGGTTAGAATTTTGCCAAAAATCGAATGTAGAAAAAAGAGTCTTGTGGAAACTAATTGGACTGATTCTCGATATTACCATAAGAGTTGGCACATCAAAGTTCCAAGGCTCGTTGATGAAAATTTAGCTAGTTTGTTTGGCTATATCATAGCTGATGGTTGGGTAGAAAAACGTAGAATAGGGTTTGTTATAAATAAAAGTGAATTAGATATTTTCCCAAAAATTAGAGATGTTTTCAAGAGTTGTTTTGATGCCCCAGTTACTACTTATAAACATCCTTTGGCCAGCAAAGAAATAATTTATTATCAAGTTAATAGAACACATCTTGCAAAATTACTTCCATTTCTAAACGAAAAAAGAGTTCCAAATTTCATTTTCCAGTCGGGAAATTCGGTAGTAGCATCATTCTTAAGATGGTTGTATGAAGGCGATGGAAGTGTATTTTCAAAGGGACGAGGTCGCACTTCTATTAGTTTGAGATCTAACGATATTGAACTGTTAAGAGACGTTCAATTGTTGTTACTAAGGTTTGGAATACATTCTAGAATTTTATGGGAAGATATAGAGAAACGTATAAAAATAAAAGGCCGAGAAATTGTAAGTAGTCCAAACGGTTCGTTGATGATAAGACGTTCAGAATCTATAATAAAGTTTTGGCAGAATATAGGGTTCGTCAGTAAAAAGAAAAACGATAGATTAAAACAAGTTGTAGGATATGCCAAAAATCACATACATAGAATTCACAAAACTCTAACAGAGAGGATTGTGAAAGTAAATAGATTGCTTCCTCAGGATGTTTTTGATATCGAGGTTCCAAAATACCATAGATTCGTTGCCAATGGGATAGTTGTGCACAATACAGCCAAGAGCGCACTCATGAAAGTTGTTTCTGGTCTAATCCCTCGTGGAAGATATGTATCAGGTAAAGGGGTAACGGGAGCAGGACTCACTGCAACTGTGATAAGAGATGAAGAATTTCTCGGCGGTTGGGTGCTCGAAGCAGGTGCTCTGGTGATGTGCAACAAGAGTTTAATATGCATAGATGAGTTTGAAAAAATTGAAAAGACTGATCAAGTTGCATTGCACGAGGCAATGGAACAAAACACGATTTCAATAGCCAAGGCCAACATAGTGGCAACTCTACCTGCGCAAACTGCTATACTCGGTGGTGGGAACCCAAAGTTTGGAAGATTTGATCCTTATCTGCCGATAAAAGAACAGATTGATGTTTCAGAAACACTGTTAGCAAGGTTTGATTTGAAGTTTGCTTTGCGCGACATTCCGAACGTGGAGCAGGATACAAAAATTGCTGATCATATTCTGAAATCAAGACACTATGGAGAGGAAGAAGTCAAGCCTGTAATAGATTCTGATACTTTGAAAAAATATATTGCTTACACGAGGAAGAATTGTCATCCAAAGTTGTCGAGGGATGCTGGAGAAGAGATCAAGAACTTCTTTGTTAGTTTGAGGGAAAGGGTGATAACAGAAGAGGCCCCAGTTCCTATCACTCTGAGGCAGTATGAAGCGTTAATAAGGTTGGCAGAAGCTTCGGCAAAAGTTCAATTGAGGGATGTTGTCACCAAAGAGGATGCCATCAGAGCAATAAACCTGATGAAAGCTTCTTTGAGACAATTTGGTTTTGAAGCAGAGACTGGAAAATTTGATATTGACAGACTTGAAGGAAGAGTGACTGCAGTTCAGAGAGGAAGGATAAGAATCATTTTGGATGTCATAGATGAACTAATAAAAACCATGGGAAAGACAATCCCGAAGGAAGACATCATCAACCTTGCTAAAAGCAAGGGAATGAATGAATTTGATGTGGAAAAGATTTTGTATGAGATGAAAAATTCTGGAATAATATTCGAGCCATCTCCTGGAAAACTTCAAAAAATGTAAAAAATGTTTTCTTTATTAAATCAAGATTTTTTATTCTTTCAAAAATTCATCGGAAACATCGGAAATCTACCTCCCAAAGTCTGATATGGTATGAAGGTGTATTTATCTTAAGATATTTGAATGAATAACCAAAAAGAAATCACACAGGAAAAGGCGTATGTTTTGGGAGTTTTGTGTGGAGATGGTTACTTATCGTTATCTAAAAACAGTTCTTACGAGATTGGTTTAAGGACAATAGATGGAGATTTTGCTGAAGAGTTCTTAAAATGTGTAAAAATATTTTTTAATGTTATATTGAAAAAAGAATATATAAAATCTGGCATAACGAGAATAAGAGACAAAACTTATAAAACTAAAATGGCAATACGTGTAAGAAAATGTTCTAAAAAAATTTATCTAGATTTATCTCAATATGGAAATTTTTCGACAACCAAATGGAAAGTTCCTGAAGAAATTATCGAAACAAAAAATGAAAAAATAATTTGTAGTTTTCTTAAAGGTTTCATAGATTCGGAGGGAACTATAAGAGAGTATTGTATGGAAATTACATCTAGTAACAAAATGGGTTTAGATCAAATGAAAGAATTATTGCTTAAGATTGGTATCAAAAGAATTAGTTTTTATAAGGATTGGAAAAGTGTTTGGAAACTTATATTCTCTGGTAAAGATAACCTGCTAGTTTTTTATGAAAAGGTTGGTTTTTCAATAAAAAGAAAGCAAGCAAAACTGGAAAGTGCAATTCAATATAAATTTGCCTCTACAACGAAAGAGTATTTGAATGTCTTAGATTTGAGAAAAATGGGGTACGACTATATTCAAATTTCAAAAATGACTGGTATTAATAAATGGAAAGTTGAAAGTTGGTACAAAGGTGAAAGTATACCCCACCAATTTAGAAGAGATATAAAACTTGGTCGTTTTCCAGAAAATTGGTTGGGTTTGTGTAACTCTTTTCCATTCCTCAAAAATATTAAAGCTTAACAACTAAAGTTAATAAGCATGATTGAGAAGAAAAGGTCTGTAGCAAAAAAAGTCAGAATTTGTGATATCGTAAACGGTATTTTCTTTCATGGTAGCAAATTGGAGATGAGACCAAGCTACGTGATAACTCCTTTTGGGGAAAAAATTTCTAGGATTAATTTAATCGGAACGGCAACAAATGTTTTTTTGACAGAAGACGGAAATTATGGAAACATAACAATTGATGATGGCACTGCATCATTGAGGGCAAAGGTTTTTGGCGAGAGTGTTAATCTAATCAAGGATGTTGCTCCCGGCAATCTTTTACTTGTTATTGGCAAGCTTAGCGAGTATAATGGAGAGGTTTATGTAAACGCAGAAATTGTGAGGAGAATTGAGGATCCGAATTATGAAAACTTGAGAAGACTTGAGATGTTGAAGGAATTGAAGGAGAAGAGGAAGATGACTGAAGAGATAAGAGGACTGATTGATCAAATGTCCGAAGATGAGTTGAAGGAATACGCGAAGAAGAAATACGGATTGGATGCAGAGAGCTTGAGAATTGTTAGGGAGAATTTAAAAATAGAGAGAGAAATAGATTATAAGCCGAAGATCTTGGAAATAATTAAAAGCATGGACAGGGGTGATGGGGTGGAGATAAGCAAAGTATTCGAGGTTGTTGACTTGCCTGAAAAGCTGGTTGAGAATGTGTTGAATGAGCTACTGAGTTCTGGAATTCTTTTCGAGCCGAAAGTAGGAATGGTGAAGGTGGTGTAGATGAGTTATGAAGAATTGCTGAAGAAAGCGATGGAAAAATTGCCAAAAAAAGCCGAAGGTGAGAAGAGGTTTGTGGTTCCTGCAGCTGAGTTTGAGTTCAGTGGAACAAAAACAATCTTCAAAAATTTTGGTGTGGTGTTAACAGTCCTGAGGAGAGATCCCCACCATCTGTCAAAATATCTCTGTAAAGAGCTCGCGACACCAGCATCTGTTGAGGGCAGTGCTCTGATTTTCCAGAGAAAGCTTCCGAGTGGAATACTTCAGGAGAAGGTTAATTCTTACATCAAGGAATTTGTCTATTGCAAGGTTTGTGGCGAGCCTGACACGAAGATTGTGAAGGAAGATCATGCTACGTTTATCCATTGTGAGGCGTGTGGAGCAAAGTATCCGGTTAGAAGTGTATAAGGGGGGAAGTTGAATGGGTTGTGGACCGAAGAAAGCAAAGAAGAAGTGATCGAATGTTCTGGTGCAAAGTATTTTCTAGCAAGGCAGATGTAGTCGCGGCTATCTGTGATGAAGACATTTTGGGAAAAAAAATCAGAATGAAGGAAGGTAGGCTTAAGGTAGAGATCAGTAAGAATTTCTATGGTGGAAAACTGATTGATGAAGATATTGCTGTGAGAGTGATGAAGAAGGCGACGATAGGAAACTTGATGGGAAAGAGGATTGTCGAGTTGGCCAGCGAGAATGGATTTATTATAAAAGAAAATGTTATTTTTATTGATGACGTTCCACACGCGCAGTTTGTTAAGATCTAGGAAAGCTCAGTTCTTTGTTCTCTCTGCATTTGCTATCGTGACGGTTGTCTTTTTCCTGAGCCAGTGGATTGAGCCTTACACGATAATTGACGCTTCTTCTGTTGCTCTGAGAGAAGAGTTTTTCATTTTCAACAACGTAAAGGAGAAGACCGTGGAAGCTGTGAAGAGCAGCACCAATTGCGATGATTTGAAATACAATCTTGACGAATACAAGTCTTTCACCGAGCAGTTTGCATCGACAAAAAATTTTGATCTCAACGTTAGCTACTACAACAAGACTGTATGTGATGATGCCAAATTGGCTACATACTTTACGATAAAATTGAGGTCTTCCTCGTCTTACATCGAGAGCTCATTCTTCGTAAACAAAACAGGCTTATTCCAGCAGTGATTTTAATTCTTCTTTCTCTATCCCAAGAGACGAAGCAATCTCATTCGCATTTCTCTTTTTTCTCACGATGATTTTTAGGAACGGTAAATATTCCGATCTCAATTTTTTTGTAGAGGCGTGCAAGGATTTGGAAATTTTCTCCAACGTCTCGCTTGAAGCCCTTCTGAAAATCTTTGTGCCTCCCAAGATCATGACGTTGCTTGGATACTGGTATCTTGTGAACTTGTGATACATTTCTTTTTTTGCTGTTGCTACTCCACCAGTCATTAGGTCAATCATATAAGCCTTGAACCTCCAATTCTGCCTTGAGGAAATCCTCTGCCTGAAAAGGTCTGCCTTGCTCAACACGTCAAAAGCCCTTGCTATTTCTCTTGGATCCTCATATTCTCTAGCGATGTTATTCTCAATCCACCAAAAAATTTCTTCTGGATCTTTATCAACCTCATTTATCGTAAGCTTGGCAGCCAAAGCAGTCTTGGTTTTGAAAATCATCTTGAGCGCATCAAAAATATTTTTCTCCCTTTCTCTGTAGCCTAAAGACTCAAGATCTTCTACTGAAATCTTCTCCCTTCCCTGGGAAAGTATCTCAAGGTCATTTATCGCAGATCGCAGATCGCCCTCTGATTTCTTTGCAATCTGCCTCAAAACCTCTTCATCGAATTTTATTTTTTCATTTTCACATATTTGCTTAAGCCTTTTCTCTATATCCCAAACTGGAATTTTTCCAAACTGAACCAATTGACAGTATTGTCTTAACGTCCTCATCCTAGGATCAAAGGGATTGTTTGCCGTTAACACAACTGGAAATCTGGATTCTTTTATAATTTTTATTACAGCCCCTATTCCGCCCAAGTCTGCTCTCCTCGCTATACCATCGCATTCGTCAATCAAAAACACTTTGGATTTTTTGAACAGTGGTGCCTGCTTCATCGACTGACCTAAGACTTCTTGAATTTGAGAAGCACTCCTCCAGTCAGACGCATTCATCTCGATGAACTCGAGATTTTTTTCATTGGAATATGCATGAATCAAAGCGGTCTTGCCAGTCCCCGGCATTCCGTAAAAAAACAGAGCCTTGCTACCCGGCTTCCATCGTTTAATCCATTTCAGGAATTGATCTACAGCTTCTTTCTGTCCCACAACCTCGCTGAGATTTTTTGGTTTGTATTTTTCTGTGAACGGCATACTATCAATATTCATTTATCAAACTTTAGAGTTTATTAATTTTCTTAGATTATTGGCTCTAAATATCCTATTTGGCTGCTTAAATTTTATATTGTCCAAAAAATTTTGAAGAGAGTTAAATCTTATAGATAATTCATATGTAATCCCTAGTTCTTTGTTTTTAGTATAAATAGGTCGTGTGTTTATTCCCAAATCATTTAGAAGATCAGATAGTTCTTCTAGAAAACCTTTATCTGCTTGTGCAAAATTTATTAGCTTTTGTTTTTCGTATATACATCCGTCTGCATCAAAAAATCCAGATACGAAAGCAAATTTTATCTTCTTTGAACTTCTTAAAATAATTTTGGGTATAATTAATTTTCCTTTTTTCTTCCCTATTGGGATGTCACATATTTTATTAAAAAATAAGTACAAAACTTTTGATTGGATTGAATATTCGTAACATCTGGAATTACTGATTTTATACATTTTTCCTTTTATCGAAAATAGACTAGTGAATAATGAATCAATAGTTTGCTCTAAAAATTGCTTTGTATCAGAAGCTATTCTAACTCTAAATTGAGATCTTTTTATCAAATTATTTCCAGATAAGCATCCATCACCAATAGTATAACCTATTAAATATGCTAAATCTGTTGTCATTTGGGTTGGCAATTTTACTTTTCTGCCTTTTGCTACAGAAAAATTTGTGCAACGAGTAAAGGTTAAATCAATAATTGCAACTTCTTCGGTATTAGATTTTTTACAAAAGCTTTTCCATAACTTGACAAATTTGAGAAATTGAAAGATTGGAATTGGTGATTTACCATTCAACCAATCATACATTGTTCTACGTCCTATGTTAAAATATTGCATGTAAAGTTTAGAAATCCCTCTACCTTTACATTTTTTAATTTCAAAATACATTTTCTGTAGAATATCATTTATATCGTTCATTCGTAAAAATTTAGACCAATTTTGAATCATATTATCTCTAAGGTAATTCATTTTTCTCGTCTTTTCTTCAGTTGTTCTTCCATAAATTTTTCCACCTGTCTAGAAATTATCAAACCCTCTTTTTTACAATATTTTTTATAATCTTCTAGGATATTTCTGTCTATCGAAAGTGTCAATTTGATTTTTGGTTTCATATGTATATATACGTATATAGAAGTATTTAAAGATTTGGAACTATCGTAAGTGGTAAAAACAAGTTATTACTTATCTGTAACAGATTTTTTAGAAAAAAGAAGAAAATTAGCCAAAAGTGCCTCCAGTTGAATTAAATCATCTCCGCCTTCAGAAATTCTAAACTCATATTCCCCACATTTTTCTATAAGTTGAACCTTTACCTCTTCTGTCAATGGGAGAGAATAGATTTGTTTATGAATCTCACGAATAACATCCTCTCCTGACAATCCTTGTCTCAACAGCATCTCCTGCAATCTTTTTCTTGCATCTTCAAACTTACCGTTCAAAGCAAGCTCGAGCATTTCTTTCACATCATCTGGTTTTGCTTGGGAAGCAACATCGTAAACCATTTCCTCTGTTATTTTTTCCCCAAGGGCTGCAGAAGCTTGCAGAAGATTGGTAACCCTCCTCAGATCTCCTTCTGAGATGTAGATTATCGCATTTATCGCATCTTCACTTATCTTCAATTTTTCACCCTCAACAATTCTTGAAATGAATTTTTTTATGTCGGCCTCGATCAAAGTCTTGAACCTGAAAACAGCGCATCTGCTTTGAATCGGCTCGATGATGCGAGAGGAGTAGTTTCCTATCAAGATAAAACGCGAGACTGAGGCAAAGGTTTCCATGGTTCTACGCAAAGCCTGTTGGGCATCATTTGTTAAATTATCGGCCTCATCAAGGATAATTATCTTAAACGGGACGTCACCTATAGATTTAGTTCTGGCAAAATCTTTCACCCGTCCCCTGATCACATCTATGCCTCTGGCATCTGACGCATTACTTTCAAGAACATTCTGCCTCCATTCTTTGCCATAAATTTCATGTGCAATGGCCAAAGCAACAGTGGTCTTGCCCGTACCCGCCGGCCCACTAAAAAGCATGTGTGGAATGTTCCTTTCCTTGACAAAGGCTTTCGCCCTTTCAACCACGTGCTTCTGGTTTATTACTTCGCTCAATCTTAAAGGACGATATTTTTCTGACCAGACAACCATCTCGACCAAAAGATCACCTAATCTATATTGATAATAGTATTTTTAATTATCTTAGTTTCTTGATTAAATATTCATCCTGCTCAAGCCTTCAGTCAAAATGGTGGTTTCCCTGTCTATCAGGTTCTTGAGCTTTCTCATCAATTTCCCAACATTCTCTAAATTCTTGTGAGCTAGATTCACGTCTTCCTCTCTTAAAACCCCATTGAACGATTTTGAAATTTCATCAAGGTATTCTTTTTTAAATCCTTGAATATTTTTCATTTCTTCTTCCTTTTCCTTGAAATATTTTTTAAGACCGTCAACAATCGCCTCGTTTTCAATTGAGCGCAAAGTTTCTTCTATTGTCATTCTCATAAAATCTTTTTCCAAATTTTTCAGATAAACTATCGCAAGTCTTGCCTTATCTTTCATATTATCAATATCTTGACTTGCGAGTGAGGTTGAAATCACATTTTGTATGTTGTCAAAATCTCTCATGTATTCTCCCACAACACCTCCCACTTCAAAAGTTGGTGTTTTTTTACTTGATTTCCCTTTTCGAACAAAATAGATGGATGTTAAAAGCAAAATTGTCGATAAAATCAAAACTGCTATCAAAAGAAAATTTTTCTTGATTTTTGAAAGAAGATCCATGAGTTTTGAGGTTGTTTGTGAAAGTGGGGATTCGGTAGTTTGGGGAGATGTGGTTGTTGTTTGTCTGATTTGTGTGCCCTGTTGATTAACCACACCAATTTGCACCACCATGGATGTGCTTCTCCCAATTTTGTCCATGGAATAAACTCTTACCGTGTATGTGCCGTCTGCAACATTAGTGCTGTTCCACATGATAGAACAATAATCAGCCACACAATTCATTTTTTCCCAATTACCAGAAGCGCCACCAGATTCTATCCTAAAGCTTACGTTAGCGACACCAACTCCATCGTCTTTTACCAAAGCTGAAACATTGACATTGCCACTGACAGTACTTGCTGATGCTGGTGAGAGGATTGTAATTTTGGGGGGCAAATTGTCTATGATAATTGATGTTGAATTTGTTCTTTCATTTTTTGCTTTGTCCGAAGCTTTGAAGACAAGTTGATGATAGCCATCTCGGATTGATTTGGTCATAAGAGTTGCTGTACAGGTTGCAGTATGGTTATCATCAGAGCAGGAGAAGCCTCCCTCCACATTTTGTATGTCAGTAAAATTGTATTTTACCGATTGAAAGTCTAGACCAGAATATGTGTCTTCTACCCGAAGTTCAAGAACAAAACTATCGGAAAGGGTTTGATTGGGTTGTGGTTTAATTATAATAACTCGTGGTAGTTCATTGTCAATTGTTGAGGTTATCTTGAGATAAGCATCATTGCTTAGAACGTCGCTTGCTTTTGCATACAAGCTAACAGTTTGATTATTCTGGTAAATAGTTGTATCCCATTTTTCCATGCTTGTGAAAACTTTTTTATCCGTGGTGGTCATGGTCAGCCATGTTGAATTGTCAAAAGAATAGTGGACATTAGAAGCATTGACTTCCGAGTAAGTATCGATGACATCGATTGAAATGATCGGGCTGTCCGAAGAAAAGCTTTCATTTTTTGGCGAAATAAAATTAACTTCTGGTGGGCTTCTATCGATTCTCACCCTAAAACTATTTGAAGAATTACTCAGGTTCCCATAATTACCGCTCGTGTCGTAAGCATCGAAGTAATAGAGGAGCCAATTGCCATCATGGACTAGCGCCTGCAGATTCGGAATGGTTGAATTGCAGGACCAGTTTGCGGAGGAAATGAGAAAACAATTCATGGTCATATTTGTCCAAACAGAAGTTGGATCTTCCACCTTTGCATGCAATTTTACTGTTGAATTGTCAAGGTTTTCCTCTGAGATGTTAACTGAAAAAACGTCTGTATTTCTGCCATAGATGTAGGAATTGTTTTGAGGAGTTGGACCTGCGAAAAGGGGCATAGCTTCTACTTCCTGAAGAAAGAAAAATAAAGCTAAAGTAAGAAGAATTATCTCCTTGAACATGTCATCAATCCTTATTACGTCGGGATAAATGATATAAATGTTTCTCCTTTCTTGCTTGCACTATCTATGATTGAAAGATGGAGGAAATATTTTTTGCCTAAGTAAAGACAAGTTGTGAGTGAAATGGAAAAGTTGCCACCAGAAAAGCTTGTCCTGTTGCTTGCCGTCGTACTTTCTATTGAAATAAAAACATTTCCTGAATTAACAAAATTTCCAGCAGCGTATGTTGTTCTTCCTTGAACGGTTATTGTTTTCTGGGAACATATTGTGCTGGGCTGTTGCAGGATGATGTCAAACGTGTCGCCACAGCTAACAGTGTCTGTGGTATTGCTTGCGCTCACATTTGCTTCGTAACTTCCGATATCAAAGGATTGGCTAAAGATTGCATAATAAAATCCGTCTGAATCGGAAGTTGTGTTCTGTGTTGTTTTGAGTGTTCCTGACTTGCTGATGTTTACTATAATATTTGAAGTGTTGCTCACTTCACCACTGACATTACCCATGACAAGAATCGTTGAACCAATACCATAGGGTCCTCCTGCCTCACATGTTACTGTTAGTGACCTTGCCATCTGGGAGAAAAATAAAAGGGAGAAAAGAAGAAAAATCAGCAAGTTAAGAGAAAATCTCATAATAATCATTTCATCAACGCGCTATAAATTGTATTTCGCTCCAAGAGACTCTTCCTGTGGACGAGTCGATGATTTGAACAGTTGCTGTGTATCTCCTGTCAAGGACGAGACAGCTGACAAAAGTGGCTATCCATCTTCCTCCTGTGAAGCTTGTGCTGAATTCATCTCCATTCTCTTTTATCATAATCTTAACTGTCCCAGAGGAAATCGAGGAGCCGGTAAGATAATCGAGGGCAGTCCCACTCAAGCTGACAGTTCTTTGGGTACAATCACCCAGCCTTTCTATCACTTTGAATGTATCGTTGGCTGAAGCGTTTGCCGAGGAGTAGTTGGCTGAAACTTCTACAGTATAAGTGCCAACATCAAGACCTGTGAAAGTTGTTGAGAATTTTCCAGATGATGATGTTGTTATGTCCTTGCTTGCCTTGAGTGTTGCACCTTCGTAGATCTTAATTGAACCATTGGCGTAGGCTACAGATTCACCAGCAAAAGTCACATTTCCCACAATCAAAACAGTTGGTAGGGTTTGGTTTTTGACATAGGGACCACCTGCCTCTGCATTGACAACCAGCCCAACCGGCTCACCACAACATATTTTGTTGGGATAGGTGTTACAGTCGGCCACATGGGAGTTTGTTTCGTATAGCAAGGAAGCGATACAGATTTCACTTGCCGTGCAAGAGTTTTTCATCACACAGTTCATGTATTTGCTGAATGTCACGCAAAGTTTGTAAGGAGCGTAAGCTTTTCTTGCCGCATGTGAATTATTTGCATTGTAGAAGGTCATCACTTCCGTTTCGTCGCTATTGCAAGTGGTTCTCACGTAAGAAGAGGTGACATTAGGGCAACAGACTTTTTTATCATAGTAAGAATAATCTCCAACATGAGAATTGCTTTCATTCCAAACAGAGAAGACAGGATATTCATCAGATTCACAACCATTGGTTCTTATTGTGCATGTGGAAGCTAGTGCAATGTGCAGGGAAAGAAGAAAAAATGTTAAAGTTAAAAGAATCAGAACTTTTTCCATATTACTTATTTGTTTTCTCTATTAATTTATTTTATTTAACAAAACCAGTTAATTTTTAATGTTTCATATCTTCTTCTCTTGGTTTGCCGGTCTGAATTATATTCTACAGAATACAAATGTTTAAATATTATATCATTTATAATACATTTTGATATCAAAAGGATATAAAAGTGATGAATTTTTGATAGCGGTAGCTATGAGCAATGGAAAGAGGATAATAATCGGTCTAACTGAACAACAGAATCTAGATTTAGAGAAGTTGCTAAAGCGTGGTGTATATCAAACTAAGGCGGAAGCTGTAAGAGATGCTGTTAGACTTTTGATTAGAACAAAATCAGAGGAAATGAAAAAATGATAGTAAGTATTCATAGGGCAAAGGAAAGATCAACATCAAGGGAGTTAGTAGTTTTAGCAGTTTTTCTAGGTCTAACTTGTTTACTTTTGCCCTCCTTGGTTCTTGCCCAGACCCAGTCACATCCTTTGTCAGAAATCACTCCGATGGATGTAAACCTCAATTTGACGGGGATGAATATCACAAATGTCAGTTATGTTTTCTTCGGAAATAATTCTATAGACACCTATCTTTATCGCTCTGCCTCGGGAGTGTTGAGTTTGGTAAGTCATCTGCTCGTCAGCAACTGGGTAAATGCCTCAAGTTTTAATGCCTCAAATCAGATCTGTTTAGGCGGTGTGTGTAAATCCAGTTGGCCTTCCTCTCTAGTCGGTGGTTCTGGAACTGCTAACCACATCCCTCTTTGGAGCGCAAGCGATACTTTAGGAAATTCTCTGATAAATCAGACTGGTAGTAATGTGTGGATCACTAGCGGTAGCTTGAATTTAGTTTCAGGTGCTTTGCAGGTAGGAGGCACCACTGTAATAGATTCGTTGAGAAATATCATCAATGCAGGATGGGTTAATGCCACCAATTTGAATGCTTCCACTGCTATATACGGACAAACTATTTATGAAGGTGGAACTGCTTTGAGTAGTAAGTATGGCAGTTCAAGTCATACACACGATGCTGCTAACATCAGTTCAGGAACATTGAGTAATGCAAGATTGGATACGAACATTTATTGGATCAATTCGAGTACAGGATTGTCTGCTAGTAACATCAGTTCTGGTAATTTGGCCATAGCAAGAATGCCAACTGGTGGTGCATGGAGCTTGACAAGTGATTTAAATATCAACAGTAACACATTGGTTGTTGATCAAGATGCCAGCAGAGTCGGCATTGGAACAGCCGCGCCAAGCAGTGCGCTAGAAGTTTACGGGGGGGATATAGAGATAAATGATGGGGCTGCCACAGGAACTTACAAGATAAAGGGTAAAAGAAATTTCTATGCAGGAGACGAAACAGAAGTTTCAACGACTTCAACGAGCTACACTCTTAAAAAACAGTTCACAGCAATTTTTGATGACACGTATGGAATCAAACCAACGTATGTCAACGTGATAGTGAGAATTAAAAATTCTGATGGGAACCAGACAAGTTTGAATGTGACATTAGAGGGATGTGCGAGTAAGCGGGATTGGAATACAACGAGCACGAGCTATACTTTGATAAAAGATTCTATCGATGTTTCTGCTTGTGTAAATGGAGCTTACCCAACTAAGGTTTACCTGAAGACAAACTCTACAACTGGAACTGCTTACAATGATATCATAGAATTCTATTTAGTTGAGTAGGAGCAACATGAAAAGGTCGGATCTGAAAACTCTGAAGTATTTGGCAAAAGAGATTAGAAGAAAGTCAAGCGTAATCCTAGCCTTATTTTTAATTCTCCTTTCTTCTTTTTTCATTTTTTCCAAGCTTGAAGAAGTTATGAAAATCAATTTAAACCAAACAAATATCACAACCACTACGAGACCATTTCAGGAGAATGTGAGCATAGAGGTGCCAGAGGGGGTACTTAGAATAGAGAAGGGTGGGAGGATAAGAACTGTTTAGATTTTTATTTAAGGAAGCTAAATCTGAATTATGAGGCTAGCTTTCATTGGCGCAATCCTTTCCATAATTTTGATTGCTGTTTTTTCCTATTTCCTTTTCTTTGCTGCAGAGAAAGAAGGTGAAATTCCCGGAAACATAACCACTACTTCAGAAGCTACAGGAATTGGGAAGGGAAAAGTTTTCACCCCAGTTACAACAAAAGAAACTGCTGAAAAACACGAGATTTTTATATATTCAGATCGTTTTGAACCTAGTCAACTTACCATAAGCTTGGGAGAAGAAGTTAATTGGACGAACAACGATAGCAAGGATCACGTAATCGTTTTAAGCAATCCTCCTTTAGAAAAAACAGTTCTGACCGGAACAAGTTTTGTGTTTCTATTCAGCTCGAAAGGAACAGTAGAAGTTTCCGATAAGGATACAGGAGCAAGATTAAGCATAACCATCAGTTAAACTATCTTTATCCTTCCTCCCCTTATCTTTATCACACCACCACAGTTCCATGTACCATCAAGATTGCATTGACATTGGCCTATTTTATCATTTGGGATAAGGTTTGCTACTTGGGAATAGGATGATGTGTCCGAGTTACTGGTTCCACAGTAGTACAATTGTCCATCATAAGTGGCATATCTGTAGTTTGTAGTTCCTTGGGTGTTGTGAGCGATATTTTCTCCTGATATACAGGCAGCAGCACTTCCTGTGGAAGATAATTCAACCAAATCATAACAAGCAGAATCATGTGAACATTGAGTAGAATCACAGCACCAAGCCCCAACACTATCAGGATCATTCTTACACTCATTGTAGCATTCGCCTGCTGAACAACTGCATGCGTTTTCTTTCCTACAAGTGAAAGTTTGCACAGAAGTTATAGCAGTATAAGGTTCATATGTCGCTTCGGTAGACTGACAACGACCATAATAATTGTTTGTTCCAGTAGTTATGCCAGAGCAGCAAGAGGGCAGTGAATAGGTGCAAGTAGGATTCGCGGAAACACCCGTGACGTTGTAGCACCAGCAATTGGTGTAAGTTCCATAAACACAATTTGCGCAATCAGAACCTTGGCATATGTAGCCTCTTACGTTGTTGGGCGAGTCGCTACAAGTTAGAGCAAATGCAACAGTACTGCCAGCTATCTGAGGATCTGGGGTGTCTGAAACGGTTGGTGGAGATGGTGTGGGTGTTGCTGCAAAAACTATTCCTGAATATGTCGTCGGCCTCAAGGGAAAGAAGAATAGGAAAAGCGAGAAAATGAGAATTATAAAATAATTTATAATGTTTGATCGGCTTTTTCTCATGATTGGACCATTTCCACTTAAATAAATTTGGATTTTGAAATAAAAAACCTTTTGGCCTATTTGTGCAAGTAGATATCGTAAGCGGGGATTCCCTCTATTCTCTCAACGAGAATGTAGCCTGACATAAACTGTACGAACTTGGGATTGGACAAGTAGTAACTCTTGTTGTCGAACCTGAAATCTATAAAAATTTTAGGAGGATTTCTCTCTAGTTTTTGGATGAATTCTGTTTCACCTTCAAATGAGATGCGCTGCAAGTATGAATCGGTGTAATCATTGAAAATTTTAACTCCTTTGGTGAGCGAAATGAAGTTAACCATAGCTGGTTCGCCAAAAATTGTTTCATTTTTTGACACATTTTTCTGGACCAATCCTGAAATGTAGTAAAATTTAAAAGAATGTTTGGGGTTGAGGTAGAAGTCAATTGTTTGGAAGTTCGAGAGAATAGATAAAAATAGAATGGCAACTACAACAATTTTGGTCGCCTTGTACCTTGACTTCATAAAGATTCTACCCAAGCCTATGCACAGGAATGGAATTGATATCAGAAAATAGTGATAATAAACCGGGTTCATAAGGAATAGGATCATAAGATCTGCAAAGAGAGGAGTGGCAGCGAAAAAGATTAAATCCATATCTCTTTCAACATAACCAATAAAAATTGCTATTGCCGACAGGAACAATGTGAAGAAACCTATGGAAAAATACTGGGTCATATCTGTTGTTCCTTTTGGTCGTTGAAGATGATATAAGATTGTTTGGTTGATGTACTCAAATCCAAAAACGAAAGAGAAAATTGAAAAAGATATCAAAAGGAAAATTGAAAGAGGTTTCAAAAAATTCAATAATTTTTTTCTTTTAAAATAGATATATGAAATAAAAAATGGGAGGTAAATTAGAGAAATGTATCTTGTGAAAATGGCAAGATTGTAAAAAATCGATGCGGGCAGTGGCTTGTTTTTCAGTATCAGATAAAATGAAATCAAAATAAATAACATGCTTTCCCACATTCCAATTCCGATCAAAGAGAAAATTATAAAAGATGGAGTGAATAAGAAGATGATTGAAGATGTGAGAGCTGTTTTCTTATCGTAAATCTCTTTGACTATAAGAAAAAGTACCAAAACACAGGACGAACTGAACAGCAATTGAAATATTTTAACAAGTGAGAAATTCATGCCAAAAATTTTAAAAAGAATGGTATAAACAAAAATTTGGATGGGGGGGTGTGCTAGGAAATAATCCTTGTATGGGATTTTACCGTCGAGGATGAGTTTACCTGCGTTGAAGTAAATGGTCTCGTCCGAATAGATTGGGTGTAGTAAGAAGACCCTTACAATCATCGATAACAAAAGAACAATGGTCAAGTATTTGAATTCTGTTGCTTTTTTCAAGATTTTTTTAAGCATGCTATCTCAGATCTCCATATCAATAGAAAGATGATCAACAGGGGAATTAAACACAGGAAAGGCACGTAAAAGCTGTCAAATGGAAAAGTTGGTTTTTTTGACAGGGGAAAAACTCTTATATCTACAGAAAGGTATCCATTTGAAAGACTTTCAAAAATCCTGCTCCTTGGACCATTCTTTAGAAACAGTGGCAGATAGTAGTTGAACAGGGGATTGGGAAAAGGCTCAAATGTATCCTGTTTTGTCAGATATTCTTTCTTCATCTCCATTGCATGAATGTCAGATATGTAATCTTCGGGTGTCTGAAGGCCTAGAAAGTTGACAAAGATTGAAAGAAAAATTAAAATCGAAATGAGTATGAGTTTTGCTTTTTTGAACACAAAGACCATCGGCAAAATTAAAAATGGTATTACGGGCATGAGATATCTGTTGCCAAAGCCGTAACTGCCCCACCAGCTAGATCTCATCGACAAGATAAACAGAAATGAAATAAAGATGGACAGAATGATCAGAGCTTCAATCCTATATTTTTTGTGCATGTAAAAGAGGCTGACGAAAGATAAAGCTAGCACAGGATAATAGAACAGCAGGCCTCTGTAAGGGTCTACCAGTAATCTAAAGATGACATAAAAGTTTGGAGGTGATGTCGTGAAGTGGAGATGTCTCAAAATTTTTTCCAATTCTTCATATGGAAAAATCGCATTTTTTAAAATTTTTGAAGTTGAGGAATTGGTTTCGTCTGGATATGCTGAAATATAAATGCTTCGATCTATGTAGGCTTTAGTTGAATCAAATGGTGTGCCAAAGATTGAGAAGTTGTACAAAAACATGGGCAATATTCCTAGAAAAGCTCCAAGAATGAAAAGAAGTGCTTTCTTTCTGTCTATAACGTATGAATAGACGAAGAGAACAATGGTAATCAACACAACAATGTTTTCTGTGACCACACCAAACCCAGCAAGAAGACCAGTTAAGATAAAATATTTCTTGTCATGTTTCTTTTCATTTTTCATCTTGAAAAGCAGATAGAATGACAGGAATGTGAAGAAAGCTGCAGCAGCATGTCCCATGAAGATCAGGGCTGCCGGGAAGGCTAGAGTTCCTAAACCGTAAGTTAATGTTACCAAAAGCCTGTGTCTTTCTTTTTCCAAAAAATTTTTCAGTGTTTTGTAAACAAGTACAACCAACAGCGCTGAAGGAAGACAAGACATGAAAATTGTGATGAGTATCATCGAGGTGAATGTGAAGAAACCTGGGTCTTCAGGAGTGGATATGGAAACGTTGTTTATCAACAAGGTGACGTAATTTTTATTTCCAGCATACTTTTCTTTAAATTCTTGTGGAAAGGGGCTGTATGCAAGCTCCCATGATTTATATGCTGGAGCTGCCAGTAAAGACAGGCCTACATCCTTATCAGAATAATAATGTCCCTTGTAATACGATCTGTCGCCAGTATAGTTGAAATAGCTATCTATCTCAAATTTTCCTTCTTCAGTTATGGCTTTTGTCAAAGAAAGTCTAGATTCTTCATTCCATCCGAACCATTGAATAAAGAATGAGTAAAGGATGAAAAAAGTTAAGAAAATCTTCAATTCTTTTCTCATACAAATCCCGTTAATTTAATTTTCGATTTTAATGGATTAAACTTAAGAGAACTTCACAGAAATGTTCTGAGGTCATATTTTCTGGCAATTTAATTTTTTTGTTGAGTATCAGAAAACCTTTTTCTTCAGGTATAGCAGAAATTGTCCTTCTCAAAATGAAGTCATTGAAAGAGAGCGTTTTATTCAAAATGGAAAATCTTTCATCCTCAATTATCGGGGATATATTTCTTTTCAAATTGATGCCTTTCTCAAATTCTTCAACTATAAAAATCTTCTGCCCAGAAGGCAATGTGCTTGACTCGTTGAAGGCCTTTTTCAATTTTTCTCTATTTTCCTCAAAATTTTTTTCATCGATGAAAATTTTCAACTCTTGATCCAAACCTTCCTCAAGTGTGTATGCCTTTGTTTTCGAAAAATCAATCTCACCTCTGTAATCAAATTCAAGCATGCCCATCTCGTTCAAAATTTTATTTATGTCAATCTTGTCAACAATTTTTGGAGGATACAACTCTTTGGCCCCTCTATTTGATACGAGAACTATGGTCTTATTTGGTTTATTAAGTTTGCCGATAAAATCATCCAATTCAATAAAATAACTTTCTATAACTCCATGATACTTCTCTTTTTCCTGTTCATTTATGTAGGCACTAAATTTCTCTGGGTACATGTACATCCAAAAATATTGCTCTATCATCATAGGAGAAGAGAGGACGAGAAAGGAAACTTTTGGTTGAAACTTCTCTCTCAAGTAGAAAAATTCTCTTGCCTTTCTGTCGAGGAGATAAAACTCATAGACTAAATCTTTTTCAATCTTATCTTTTGGTAACATTATCTTTAACCAATAGACTTTTCTAAAAAATTCTGTCACGGGGTTCTTGAAAATCAGCAAAGCTTTTGAGTCATAAATTTCTTCTGGCCATTCTTTTCTGCCTTCAAATTCGTCTGGAACCATGAACGAGCCCATTTCAGGAACATTTGGCCAGTAAAGTGTTCCAAGAGTTACATTTCTCTTTTTAAGTTCAGTCCATATTGAAGTTCCATTACAGTTTGTGAGTGAATTCCAAGCTGAATAGGAGTCCAATGGTGAAGTTGTAAGAAAAGTTGAAAACATGCCTTCTGTAACAATCCTCTGAAGATTTGGGAGCTTGTTTTTTTCCATCAAATGTTGAATAATTTCATAATCCCCGCCATCCAATCCTATAACCATAACCTCTTTTTCGGGCAAATTAAATAGAAAAGGATAGAGAAATGGGTAGAGTAAGAAAAGGGAAAGAATCGTGACCGAGATGGCTATAATGAGTACATTTTTAAGCACCATAATTTTGTTTTAGAGCGTTAAGGATTTATTTACCTGGGTATTTGCCTAAAAATAAAAGAGAAATTTATTCTCAGATTTAGGGAAATGGAGCCAGAGGTAGACTATAACAACCTTAAATATCTAATGGTTCTTATGTTAAAATATGAAAACGTTAGAACTGTATGATCATTTTGACGGAAATATTCTTGACTTGTGGGAAATTACAATTCCTGACACTGTTTATAAAGAAGATGTCTCTCTAACAACAAAAGACAGTATTTTAACGTTTGAAGTAACAAAAACAAAAAAGAGTAAAGACCCCTATGACTGGGAAGGTCCAAGATTAATAGCAAAAAAACCTAAATTAGCGGGAGTAGAAACTAGCTTAGGTTTAGATTTTGGAGATTGCAGGGGAAATGGAAATGTGTACGTAAGAGGTATAGGATATGAGTTTTTGTACTTATTAGGAATAGATAATCCTAGCAGTGATATTTTCTTCCATGTTTTTGATGTAAATACTGGTCGGTATGCCCCAGGGGGCAGAATTCATCATAAGGGCCATTTTCCTAATAGAACCACTCTTGTTGCACCAGAATTAGTTTCACTTGGAATCAGGTGGGAAGAAAACAAAACTTTTTATTCAATCGACGAAAGACAGTATGAGTTTAGTGTCCCAGAAAGACTGGGAAAAACATTAAGTGAAAGGTTGTTAAAAGATTCCCAACAAATTGCTGACGAGGGGTTAAAAGAACTCTGCATAAAGGTTGACTTATACACACCAGATGAAAAGAGGCCCAGTACAATAAAAGCCCTCATAGACAGTGTTGATGTAGAGTCATCTAAATAAGAACTGGAAAATAGTTTATTTTTATGAGAAAACTTGAAAAAAATTTCTTTATCTATTGTATAACAAATTTTATTTGGGCTGCTGTTTTCAACCTTTGGTATGGATTTCTTCCAAAATTTTATGAAGCCTTAGGTGCTTCTGTAGTGATCGTAGGCTTTCTATTTTCCTTGGAGAGAATCTTCGAGGGAGCTTCTAATATTTTCGGGGGATATTTTGCTGATAAATATGGGAGAAAAAAAGTAATAATTTTTGGTTCTTTTCTAGGGAATATTTCTCTCTTGATTTTATTTCTGACAACGAATTGGCTATGGTTAATCCCAGCCATAGCCTTTTTCTGGATTACCGTTGGCATACAATCTCCAACAATAGCAGCTTTGATCAATGAATCTGTCTCAAGGAAAAGAAGAGCTTCTGCTTTTTCTGTCCTTTCTGTCACGAGTCTCATCCCTGCTATTTTTACAGTTTCTCTCGGGGGTTTACTCATAGAAAAAATTGGATTATTGAATGGGATTAAAACCTCTCTGTTAATTTCATTCTTCGTTGGAATGGTTTCAACGTTAGTTTACATATTGTTCTTAAAAGAAACTTTGAGATTCCCTAAGAAAATTAAAATAAAAATAAAATGGAATGTGCCAAAAAAGATTTGGTGTTTCATAATAAGTTACAGCTTACTCATGTTTGGTGTTTCTTTAGTTAGCCCTTTTGTTATTTTCTATTCTCAGGATGTGATAGGAATTAGTATGCTTGATTGGGGAATTGTCATCAGTTTTTTCACAGCTTTTGTCTTAATAGTTACTATTGCTGGCGGGATAATATCAGACAGATTTGGAAGGAAAACAGCCATAATGCTTTCATTTGTTTCATTGCTTTTCCCTCTTTTTCTGATTCTTTCTAAGAATTTATTTCACATCATCATAGCCCATGTTTTTGCCAGCTTTGTATCTTTAGGGTCATCCTCGATACCAGTTCATGTTTTTGAAAAGTCAAAATCTGCAAAAACAATTGGGATTGTTAATTTCTCTACAGCAATAGCCATGTCTTTGGGTTATCCCCTAGGTGGTTTTCTTTATTCTTTGTCTCCGCAGTATCCTTTCATTGTTTCAAGTTTTCTCAGGATTATCGGCCTTATTTTAGGAATTTTTCTTATCTAAGAGGTTTTAATCTAAACATTATTTCTTAGTTTTTAATGAATAGGGTTCAAGGATTTATTTTTTATATGATAAAGTTTTCTTATGTTAAAACTTTTAAAAAGAGTTTATTCCTCAAAGGACATCATATTCAGATTAGCATTAACCGATCTTAAGATAAAATATGTGGGTTCGTATCTCGGTATACTCTGGTCTCTGCTTGAACCCCTCCTTATAATACTAGTCTATTCAATCGTCTTCCCTCTCATATTGAAAGCAGATTTCCTGGAATGGTTCCTGTTCTTTATCTGTGGTTTGATTCCCTATCGTTTTATCAGAAAAAGCGTAACTGAAATGACAACATGCCTAGTAGATTATTCGAACATACTAGAGAAATCTCGAATGAATGCTGAAAACATAGTTTTTGCAAAGGCGGTTTCAACATCAATCTCTTTCCTTATAGAACTTTCCATACTGTTTGTGCTTGTGAGTATTTTCATTCCACCAACCTTATTCATCTTCTTGTTACCTATTGTCTTTTTGATAAATTTTTTCATGAACCTAGGATTTGGGATGTACCTTTCAGTTCTTTACCCAAAAATGAGGGACATAAGTTATATCCTTACAATTCTCTTTGAGGTGTTGATGTTTTTGACTCCCATCACCTACAAAATTGAATACATACCAAGTCTCTACAGGGGGGTTTACATGCTAAACCCTATAGCAAGGCTAGTTTATATCTATCAGGCTATTTTCCTTCATTCTTCTCAAAAATTTGTTGAATATTTTTCGATACCACAGGAATTGCTCATTTTGTTTTTATTTTCTTTAATTGTATTTATTATTGGGTATAAAAAATTTGAAAAAGAAAAAGATATTAGCATGGAGCTGATTTAATGGGTGCAATAGAGCTGAAAAACATTTGGAAGGAGTTCTTGCTTGAAAGGGAGAGGGAAGTCACACTTAAAGAAAGGTTTGCAAACTTGAGGAAAAAGAGGAAAGTGGAAAAAATCGTAGCATTAAAAGATATCAATCTGATCATTGAGAATGGAGAATGTTTTGGGATTTTGGGGAAAAATGGGTCTGGAAAAACAACTCTTCTAAAAATAATTTCAGGTATGCTCAAACCAAATAACGGATTTGTAAAAGTCGAGGGGAAAGTAATTCCAATACTAACGCTTGGTCTTGGTTTTCAAAGGGAACTAACAGCAAAGGAAAACTTGTATCTCTACGCCTCGATACTAGGTCTAAGCAAAAATGAAATTGATAGCATTTACGAAAAAATAGTAAAATTTTCTGAACTAGAAAATATTATGGATGTAAAACTTAAAGATTTTTCAGATGGTATGGTAATGAGATTATCTTTCTCGATTGCATTTCATATTAATGCCGATATCATACTCATAGATGAAACATTGGCTGCAGGTGATGCTGCATTTCAAACAAAATGTTTGGAAAAAATTGAGCAATTGAAAGAAGAAGGCAAAACTATAGTTATTGTCCTACATTCAACGTCTGAAATAAGGAGATTTTGTGATAGGGCTTTGATACTTGACAATGGCGAGATTATTTTTTCAGGAGAAGCATCGGATGCATGTGAAAAATATGATGAGATCATTGAAAGCGATAGGTTAAAGAGGTTTAATGAGTTTGTGACAAAAGAAACTGGAGTTGTGTTTAATGCTATATGTGAAGAACAATTTGTTTTAAAAACAGGTAAAATGTGTTTGATGGAGTTGGAAATGGATCAAAATTTAGAATTAGCTGAATTGCTTTTTATAGGGGGAAGATGTTTTAGTGTTTTTAGCAAAAATATTAACAATGGTAAAAAAATTTTCCAAACGGATTCTTTACCCATACCTCAAGACGAGTATAATGTTTGGATTAGACATGAAGGTAAATTTTTATCAGAAAGGCCTTTCAAAATTCTTGTGAAACACGCAGAAGAAAGCGAGGAGAATAAAATTTATATGTTGCCAAACTCTAATTCACCATTTCAAGATTTGACTATAGTTTTCGGTGAAGGGGCTGAAACAGAAGCAGAGATGTTTGAAAAAGGTAAAACCATATTTGTTTTCAAAAATTTAGAAGAAATAGTAAAAAAGGATAAGGCCTGTCTATTCATCGAAAACAAAATATTGTCTGCGGGTAAAGTAGAAGATGTTTTGGCCGAAGTTAAAACAAGGATTTGGAAGGATCTTGCCTTAAAACATTTTTATGAAATTTTATCAAATAAACAAATAGGAAAAGTTTTAATGGGAATCTCATGAAAGAAATAGTAAAAAAAATTATGGAAGTTGTGGGAAAGGAAGATTTAGTATTTGTGGGGCCCGAAGAACAAGCTGGAATAAAAGTTATTCGACCTGAAGAAATAGAACTCTATCCAAGAAAATATAAAAACATTATTGTGGATAACATTGACCAATTGGATGACAAAATCATAAAAAAATTAGCTGACATGACGGATTCTCTGTGGATACCATTTTCTATTGAAAAGTTGATAAAGAAGGTTGATACTACGATTGAAGATATGATTGAAAAGAAAGATTTTAAAAGCATTGACATAAACGAAAAGATGGAAAATTTAAAAAAATTATCAGGAGGTAATGTTTCTATTGTGAATTTTGACTTACCTGAAATGGCTGTTGTAGTATCCAAAGGAAGAGAAACGCCTTCAGTAAAGGGTCTAAAAATCGAACCCCTTTCTTCATTTTTCATTAACCTAAGTATGGTTGAATATCTAAAATCAAAATTGGAGCAAGTAAAAAAAGAAAAAGAGAGATTGGAAATTGAATTGAAAAGATCTCAAATTGAATTGGAAAGATCTCAAAAAGAGATACTTAATTGGGAAAAGGCCATGAAAATAGAAAGAAGAGAAATGGAAAACACTAAAAAGAGTTTTAGGAGGGAAATTGTTAGATTTTTAAAAGAAAATGAAATAATGAAAAGAGAAATAGAAAATAAAAATGAGGAAATAAAGGAGATTGAAATGCCCTACCGGAAGGAAATAGAAAATATAAAGGAAGACATGGAAAAGATGAGGGAAGAATTGGAAACAACTGTTTTTGAGATGGGGCTGAAGCTAGAAGAAGAATTGGAAAGACGTAAGTTGCAGGAAAAGGATTCAAAATGAAAGTTTCTGTAGTTGTTCCTTCAGTGGGAAGAGAAACTCTTTTTGATTGTCTGGAATCTTTAAAAAATCAGAATTATGAAGATTTTGAAGTTTTAGTCGTTTCATTTGAAAAATCAATAGAAAGTAGAGTTGAGAATTTAGGCGCAAAATTTATCTTTTCACCCAAAGCAAATGTTTCTTTTCAAAAGAATTTAGGAATTAAAGAAAGTAGGGGTGAATATGTTTGTTTTATAGATGATGATGCAATTGCTGAGACATCTTGGATAAAAAATCTTATTGAATCTTTCAGTGATCAAGAAGTTGCTTGCGTTGGAGGAAAAATAAAGTTAATTATTGAAAGTGATTTAGCTAAAGAATTGAAAATAGAAAAAAATATAATTGGGGGATTTCTTGGAGAAACTCTCTTGAACATAGAAAGAGGAGAAATAAAAGAACCTCTACTATGGGGTTCTAATATTTGTTTTAGGAAAAAAATCTTTGATGAAATTGGTTATTTTGATGAAAAGATAGGACGAACTCCAGATTTACCGCTTTGTAATGAAGAAATAGAAATCCAAGAAAGAGTTCTAAATAAGGGATTTAAAATTATTTATAATTCAAAGGCTTTAGTTTGGCATAAAATTTTTTCAGAAAGACTCACCAAAAGTTATTTCTTGCAAAGAAGTTTTTGGCAGGGATATAGTGAGATCGTTGCTTCAAGAAGATATGAGAATATTAAGAAATTCGTTGAAAGTTCTAAAATTGGTTTTTGGGAGTTTTTAATGAAAGAGAAAATTTTTGAAAATATGTTTGAGACAATTCTTACTGAAAATGTAAATGAAAAAATTTTTAGATATAAAAAAATAGGTAGGATTGCTGGCTTTCTTGATTTGGCAAAGAGTGAGTGAATGGAAGAGTTAAATAGAAAACAGATCATAAAATATATGCTATCTTATTTAACATTTGTTCCATTTACAAAACCTTTTTTTATAAATTTTGGCCTAACACACAGATGTAATCTAAAATGCAATATCTGTGAAACTTGGAGAACTTGGTCAAAATCCGAGAAAGAATTAAAATTAGAAGAACTCAAGAGAGTCATAAATGAAATTGGCGGGTGGGGTGGTGTAAATGTCAGTTTTGCTGGCGGTGAACCGTTAATCAGAAAAAACGACCTTTTGGAATGTATTGAACTGGCTAAGAAATTGAACCTTACCACATATATCACATCCAATGGCCAGCTAATAGATAAAAAAGTTGCTGAAGAGTTGGTTTCCTCTGGACTAGATTATCTTCAACTGTCTATAGATGGAGCAAAAGAAGAAACAAACGACTACATAAGAGGCAAAGGCACTTATAAAAAAACAATAAGAGCAATTGAAGAAGTAAAGAAAGCCAAAGAAAAATTAAATTCTGATTTAAGACTTTCTTTAACCAGTGTTGTCACGGACAAGAACATAGATGAACTTCTAGATATCGTAAAAATTGTTGAAGATTTCGGACTTAGTGAAGTATCATTCAATCCATACAACCTAGACACATCTTATATGAAGGACAAAAATTATGAAAATGATGAGTTCTGGGTGAAACAAAAAAATATTCCAAAATTGAGAGAGGTTTGCAAACAATTAATCAGAATAAAAAAACAAAAAGGAATGATTGGAACACCAATTTTTATGTTAAGAATGATGCCGAACTATTTTGAAAAAAAGAGAAAGTTTAGAGAAGGAATTTGTTTGGCCGGGTTCAGCTATATTTATATAAAACCAAATGGGGAAGTTGACGTGTGTGGGAAAGGGCCATCGTTAAATGTCAGGGATCATTCCATCAAAAATATATGGTATAGCTTAAATTTTGCAAAAACAAGGTTAAACATAGCGAGATGTAACAGACCTTGTCTGATGCTTTGTTTCCCGAGAATTTCTTTTTCAGATATTTTAGGGCGATAACATGAAAATATTGTATCAAGACTTTTTAGGTTTCATCAAAGATTATGCAGCAAACAGTTTATCTTATGAATTAAACAAACCGTTTGTAAAACCGTGGAGAGTTAATTTTGATATAACACATAGATGCCCATTGAGATGTGTGATGTGTAATATCTGGAAAACTAAAAGTAAAAAAAAAGAACTAACTCTCAATGAACTCAAAAGAACTGTAGATGAAATCAAAAAATGGGGGGTTGAGCACGTATCATTCGCTGGCGGGGAAACCCTGGTTAGAAAAAATGATGTTGTTAAACTCATAGAATATGCTTCTTCAAAAGGGATGAGAACAGACTTGATAACAAATGGGTATTTCTTAGACAAAAAAACTTGTAAGAAATTGCTTAAATCTGGTGTGAGTAAAATTTCTCTTTCTGTGGATGGGGCAAAGAAGGAAACACATAATAAGATAAGAGTGGGGGGGAGTTACGATAAAGTTATTAGAACAGCCAAAATTTTGGGTGAATTGAAGAAAAAAATGAAAGTTAAAACTGAGTTGGAATTCACCACAGTAATTCTTTCCTACAATTTCAGAGAGCTGGTCGATATCTTTTATCTTATGAAAAGCCTTAATTTTGATTTTATAACCTATCAAGTTGTTACTCCAGACAACAGCTTTACTGTCAATTCTAAGCAGTTAAAGAATTTTTATGAAAGCAGGCTTTGGATAAAAGGAGATGATGTGAAAGAGTTGGAAAAAATAACTGAAAAGTTGATAGAATTAAAGAAAACTGGCTGTATAAGGAACACAAGAACCTATCTCAAAAAAATTCCCGAATACTTTAAAGCTAAAGACAAATTCAAACCAGGTAAATGTATAGTTGGCTTTAGCTACGTTAACATAGACCCATATGGTAACATAAATGTTTGCGGGCTTGGTCCGAACTTGAATATCAATGACGGGAAAATCCAAGAACTTTGGAATAATGAAGAATACAAAAAGACCAGGGAATTGATAAAAAAATGTGAAAGACCCTGTCTGATGCTTTGTTATGATAAATTGAACTTTAAGGAGCTTTTCGAAGCATGGTTGGAGTTAAGAGGATTGGCTTGAAAGAAAGAATAAAAAAAGCGGAAATTTATATGAAATATTACTTATCCGATATTCTCAAACAACCACTTGTTTATCCTAAGGAAATAAATTTCCAAATGACTAACAGATGCACTTTGCAATGTAAGATGTGCAACATATGGAAAATACGTAAAGAGGAAAAGGAAATCAGTCTGAATGAAATGAAAAGAATTTTGGAAGAAATAAAAAATTGGGAAAACACAAAATATGTTTCATTTGTAGGTGGGGAATCATTAATAAGAATGGACGATACGCTTGAGCTAATAAAATATGCAAATTCTCTTGGCTTTCACACAAACCTTGTTTCAAATGCAACATTCTTGAATGATAGTGTTTGCAAAGAATTGGTCGAAGCTGGATTGGAAAGGATTGCCTTGTCTTTGGATGGGGCAAAAAAAGAGACACATGATTATCTAAGAGGGGAGGGAAACTTTGATCAAATAATGGAAGCTGCTAAAGTTTTTCTAGCCCTAAAAAAAGATCATAACATAAAAGTTGATTTTGCTACTGTTGTCATGGCTCAAAATTTTAGAGAATTGATTGATATCTATTGGCTGGGAAAGAAAATTGGGGTGGATCAATGGTTTCTTCAATCTGTTGTTCTCGACAACACTTTCCGTGAATTTGACTATAATTCACCGATTTGGATAAAAGGTGATAGTTTGGGCGAACTGAGAGGGGTAATAAACGAATTGATTGCGTTCAAGCTTAAAGACAGAAAGTTCATTTACAATTCAGTTGATTATCTTAAGGCGATTCCACAATATTTTGAACTGAAGAAGGATTTCAAGCTCGGGAAATGCATGGCTGGTTATTATTCATTGAACATAGATCCTTATGGTTTCGTAAGCATCTGTAATTACGGACCAAATATCAACCTGATAGGAAAAAGTGTTTCTGAGGTTTGGAAAAGCCCGGAATTTAAAAAAACAAGAATTTTGATAAAAAAATGCAAAATGCCCTGCATGATACTCTGTTATCAAAGGTTCACTATTTCAGAATTGATAAAAGCTTTTTTCCATGGTGATTAAGTGAATGATGTTTCTAATGCAATGAAAATGGACAAAAAAATCGGGCCGAAGCTCCTGATGCTTTCTCCCACCGACTATTGTAACCTCAAATGCAAAACATGCTGGAGACTGAAGAGAAGTGCAAAATTCAACCAGCCTTCCTTCAATTTTCTTAAAAAAATTATAAAAGAGGCAGGAGAGATGGGCGTGGAAACAATTGACCTCACAGGCGGAGGTGAACCGTTTATAAGAAAAGATATCCTTGAATTGATGGAACTGGTAAAGAAGTTTGGAATGAGAGGAACACTAACAACTAACTCCACATTGATAAAAAAGGATGATATCGAAAGGATAGTTAAAATGGAGTGGGATGAAATAAATTTTTCTCTCGATGGCTCAACACCTGAAACCAATGATTACATAAGAGGTAAAAATGTCTTTGAAAAAGTTTTAACAGTTATCAAACAATTTCAAGAAAACAAAAGTTCCTTGAAACCTGTGTTGAGGCTTACTTTCACAATAACTAAAAACAATTTGAATGATATACCAAATTATATCAGACTGTCTAAACAGCTGAACATCCAAAATATAAACTTCTCCGTGCTTTTTGAATGGAGTTCTAACAAAGAGTTTTGGTTAAATAAATCTAACAAAAAAATAGTTAATAAAACAATCGAGAAGAGTTTAAGCTTAGCAAAAGAATTGGGAATAAAAACCAATTTAGAAGAAATTCTGACATTTGGCCTTTGGGAACACAATCCGCCAAAATTTTGTTTTGCGCCCTGGCACATGCTTTTTATCAATGCGAGTGGAGAAGCCATGGTGTGCTGCACGCTCGCTTCTTTATACCAAAACAAATTGGGTAAAGTGAAAAGTTTAAATGAAGTTTGGTATGGTGAGAAGATGGAAACTCTGAGAAAAAGAATGAAAAGGGGAATTTTCTTCAGGGAATGCAAAATGTGTTTACCGGAATTTATTCAGATGTTCAATCAAATGTACGAGGAGGTGAAGAATGAAAGTTGAAGAAATAGGAAAGAGACTAGAGCTTTGGAAAGATGGGAGAAAAGCAGGACCGGTGAGAATGGAACTTCACCTCACGGATTCTTGCAATTTAAATTGCATATTTTGTTGGAGAAAAAAATCAGATAAATTAAATGAGAAAGAACTTTCTGAAAGAAAACTTTTACAAATAGTTAGAGAAGCAGCAAAGCTCGGGGTTAGGGAATGGGTGATTTCTGGTGGTGGCGAACCTCTTTTGAGAAAAGAAACCACTTTAAAAATTTTGAAAGAAATAAAAAAGCACAACATGTGGGGTTTGCTGACAACTAATGGGACATTGCTTACGAAGAAGGATGCGGAGTTTTTGGTTGAAATAGCTTGGGATCAGGTTCAATTCAGTATAGACGGCCCCAATAAAAAAATAAATGACTTTCTTAGGCCGCCGAATTCATTCGATAGAATTTTGGAAGCTGTAAAAATATTGAGAGGAGTAAGAGATTCGATGAATTCAAGGAAACCGTACATTGGGTTTAACACAATACTGAACAGGATGAATTTTGACAAAATAAGCGAAATGATTGAGTTGGCATATAATGTTGGAGCTGAACTTGTATTTTTCGAACCAATCTATCCTGGATATTCAGAAATAGATTTAACAATTCCTGAAGAGAAAACAAAAGATTTGGTTGAATCTATAAGAAAAGGTGAAAAAATTGCCAGAAAGCTTGGTATTGATACCAACATAAAAGATTTCTTAGAAGTTCATCTGGCCGACAAAACAAATCTAAGAGAAAAAATTCTTGAGGAAGTTGAGGGGTTGAATGGTTTTATTGAAGCTCCTTGCTTTAGGCCTTGGTATCTTATGGGAATTAAAGCTTCGGGATTTGCAGGATGTTGCTCTACTTTTGAGATGGGGGAATTTATTCAAGAAAAGCATTTGGAAGAGATTTGGTTTGGAAAAACTTTTAACAAATTAAGAGAGGAAATGGCAAACAAGAAAATACCTGACTACTGTTCAAAGTGCAGTGTAGTTGTTTTGAATGAAAATAGATTTTTAAGAAAAATGTTGATGAAAGATGGATGAAAAAATAAAAAGGCTGGTTAAATGGTCAAAAGGTGAAAAAGCTCTACCACTAACTTTAGAATTGAATGTGACTAATAAATGCAATCTACTTTGTAAAATGTGTTGGTTGAGATCTGCAAAACCAAATTATGATGAGGAGATGAGTGACGAAGAATTACTTCAAATAATCGATGAAGCTGTAGCATTTGGGGTAAGAGAGTTTAGATTTCCTGGTAGCGGTGAGCCATTAATGAGAAAAGATGTTCTTCTTAAATTGATGGAAAGGGTGAAGGAGAATGGGAGAAGTGGACTTCTTATATCTAATGGCACATTGTTTTCTGAAGAATATGTGAAAAAACTCATAGAAATGGGGTGGGATGTTCTAACTATAAGCCTAGATGGTCCAAACCCAGAAGTCAATGATTCAATTAGGGGTGTAAAAGGTGCTTTCAAAGAGGTTATCAAAAATTTAAGATTTATCAAAAAATGGAAGACAAGACTGAAAAAAGATTATCCTTGGTTAAGGATGAATGTGGTTCTGACCAATAAAAATTATGACAAGCTCGAAGAAATGGTAGATTTAGCACACAAGTTTGATTTCAAAGAAATTTTGATCCAGCCCATGACCATATTTTCTAAAGAAGGCGAAAAACTTAAAATAGAAAATATGGAGAGTGTGAACAAATATCTAGAATTGGCTAGTCAGAGAGCAAAGAAACTCGGGATGGAAACCAATATGGATTCTTTCGTAAGAAATGTTATAATCGAAAGAACTAATGAAATGGGGAAAATGATTGAAGGGGAGATTGAAAAATTTGATGACAAATTCTTATCAGTACCTTGCTACGAACCTTTCTACAATCTGATAATTATGCCTGATGGCAAAGCTGGTCCATGCGCAATTGGTGGTGGTAAAACTGAGGCTAGCCTGAGAAATAGCAGTATTGAAGAAGTTTGGTTTGAACATTTTGAGGAATTTAGAAAGAAGATGCTTAATAAGGAATTGTTCCCGTTCTGCTCTCATTGTTGCGTCCCAATATTTTTGGAAAACAAAAAATTAAGGGAGGAATTATCAAAGGTGATTTAGTGAATGTTGAAAAGGAAGCTGTAGAAAGACTAAAGAGATGGCGTGATGGTAAGCGGGCATCGCCTTTACATATTGACATAGAACCCACCTCTTCATGTAATCTAGGATGTAGGTTTTGTTGGACAAGGTCGGAAGAAAGAGTGAAAAACTGCCAGTACCAAAGAACATTAACCAATGAGAGATTGATAGGGATAATTCATGAAGCAGCAAGACTTGGGGTAAAGGAATGGGAAATTGCGGGTGGTTGGGAACCCATGTCAAAACCACAAACTGTTTTTAAGATGATGACTATGATCAAAAAATATGGAATGTTTGGATCGATAACAACAAATGGGATTTTGTTCACAAGAAACATGATTAAAAAACTTGTGGAGATTGGTTGGGACCGAATACTGTTCTCCTTAGAGGGTCCAGATGCTGAAACTCATGATTATTTGACAAGGGTTAAAGGATCTTTTGCGAAGGAAACAAAAAATATAAGATTATTCAAGGAATGGAAAGAAAAACTTGGTAAGAAAAGGCCCCTGTACTCAATCCATTCAGTTCTGACCAACAAGAATTACAATAAATTGGAAGAGATGATTGAACTTGGTAAAGAATTGGGATGTGAAGGAGTAAACTTCGAACCACTAATGATTTGGTCTGAGGAGGGAGAAAAATTAAAATTGAATAAAAGGCAAAGAGAAGAGCTCAAAATTCATATAGAAAAAGCATTTAAAAGGGCAAAAGAGCTCGGAATTTGTACAAATGTCGCAAACTTGAGAGAAGAAAAGTTGGTAAACAAGAAAGACATGAGAAAAATTATAAAAGATGAAATGAGTCGTGGTGAAAAAAATATCCTCAGTTCTCCCTGTCTCAGTCCTTGGCTCAATATGGAAATAAGGGTCAGTGGCAGGGTTACAGCTTGTAGAATTTGTAATGATGAAACTGGATGTGAAAATATATTGGATAAAAGTTTGGAAGAGATTTGGTTTGGAAATTATTTCGAGAATGTGAGAAAGAAGTTCATGGATAAAAATTTGCCAGATTATTGTAAGGATTGCGCAAGTGGTTTGGTCGTTGATATGAGAAATTTGAAAAATCAATTAACCAAGGAAGTTAAACCTCTTGAATGGGCAAAGAGGAGAGTGTTCTAGATGGATGAACATGAAAAAGAAATGTATGGAAGAATTTTGAATTGGTTCAAAGGAAAACGGCAACCACCATTCAAAATAGATTTGGAATTGCACAGACGCTGCAATCTCAAGTGTTGGTCTTGTTCTAGAAGGTCCGATCCAAACTATGAAAAAATAAATGAATATTCTAAGAAAGTTGAAATGCCGAAGGAAAACTGGCTAAGAATAATTGAAGAAGCTCGTGATCTTGACGTGAGAGAATGGCATATTGCAGGTGGTGGGGAACCCATGTTTTTGCCTGAAGTGACAATGGGTGTGATGAACCTTATCAAAAAATTCGGAATGTTGGGCATAATAACTACTAATGGTGTTTTATGGAACTCAAAACATATAGAAGAAACAGTAAAAATGGGATGGGACAGAATACATTTCAGTATCGATGGACCGGATGCAAGAACTCATGATTATTTAAGGAATGTTCCGGGGACATTTGAAAAAGTTGTAAAAAATGTTAAGCTTTTCGAAAAAATTAAGAAAAAATATAAGAGTGATAAACCGATGCTAAATATGAATACAGTACTCTCGGTTGAAAATTACAAAAAATTGCCAGAAATGGTTGAGCTCGCACATAAAATGTCAATAGAATACATGTTTGTTGAACCTCTGATAGTTTATTCAAAATACGGTGAAACGTTGAAATTAAAGGAGCAGCACATAAAAGACTTTCCAATATATTTAGAAAATGCTACAAGACTTGCGGAAAAATATGGTATAACAAATAACTTTTCTGGTCTTGATCAAAATTTGGATGCACAATTGATAAGAAAAAGTAGTGCCATGAATGAAATACTGAAATCCGATATAGAAAAAGTCGATGAGATGAATTTAAAAGGATTTGTTAAAGACTTTCTTTCCGTACCTTGTTATAAACCTTGGTTTCATATGACTATAAAATGTGACGGTCGAGTAACGTCTTGCGACGTGCCAATAACAGGCGGAGATAATATAAAAAATAAATCTTTAGCTGACGTGTGGAACGGAACATATTTTGAAAATTTAAGGAATCTGCTTAAAAGTAAACAAATACCAGAATTCTGTGGTCTATGCAATCCTAGTCACATTACTCAAAGAAGGAGGTTTAGGCTTGAGGTTCTAAAATTAATAGAGCCGCAACTTAAGATTTGATATAAATTGTGATGTTATGGAGGAAAGAATAAAAAGACTTGTACATTGGATGGAAGGAAAAAAAGAACCACCCACAACTATAGAACTCATTCCAACTGATAGATGTAACTCTGCTTGTAAAACATGTTGGAGAAGGGGATTTACTGAAGAACAATTAGAGGAAAGAATCAAGAATGAAATGACAGATCAAAGAATTCTTGAATTGGTAGAAGAAGCGGCTGAAATGGGAGTGTTAGAAATAGCAATGGTTGGTGGGGGTGAGCCATTAACAAGAAAGGTGACATTCGATGTTATGAAGAAAATTAAGGAATTCGGAATTATTGGTGATATAGTTACGAATGGGACCCTCTTAAATGATGAAATGATTCAATTCATGGTAAAAAATGGTTGGGAAAGAATAAAATTCAGTGTTGATGGACCGGATGCAAGAACTCATGATTATCTGAGAGGGATAAAATGCTTTGATAATGTTGTTAAAAATATCAGAAAATTGAGTGAATTAAAAAGAAAGTTAAAAGTTGATAATCCTAGGATAATATTTAACACTGTTATTTCAGATGTAAATTATAAACTACTGCCTGATATGGTAAAACTTGCAAATAAAATTGGGTGTGAAGAAATACTTTTGCTCCCCATGACCGTGTTTTCAGACTCTATGAAAAATATGAAATTAGATGAAAGAGAGACCAATGAATTCCAAAGAATTTTGTTAGATGCCATAGAATTATCGAAAAAATATAACGTATCGACAAATTTTGAAAATTTTCTTAATAGCAAATATGTAGAAAAAACTGATAAAATGGATGAAGTTATAATGGAAGAAGTAGAAATGATTAAAAAAGAATACTCAATCAAAAATGATCCTATTGAAAATTTCAAATTTTTACCATGTTTTGACCCGTGGTATCATGTTACCATCATAGCTAATGGGAATATTGCTCCTTGTTTTGGTTCATGGGTTTGGGAAACAAATGTGTCCATAAAAAATCATACTTTAAAAGAATTGTGGTATGGAGAGTATTTTGATAAATTCAGAAATATAATGCTTACGAGAAAATTACCAAAAAGTTGTGCCACATGCTGCGTGTGGAAAGTTTTCACAAATAGAAATATTAGAAATTGTATAGATGAGAGTGTAAGAGGTGATCTTAACGGTTAGAACTAAAAAAATGAAAGAAGAAATTGAAATTCTTAAGCTTCAGCTTGAAGCAAGAGAAAATGAAATATCTGAATTGGGAAAAGAAGTTGAGGAGCTACATAATTCAATAAGTTATAGAGTTGGAAGAAGTATAGCTGAAACTAGGATTGGAAATATGTTGAAAAAATTTCTAAAAAAATATGTATTTAAATAAATCATTGTGATATGGAATGAAAGTTGCTTTAGTTCAATGCCCACAATGGGATTTGGAATTACCACCACTTGGTATAGCATATCTATCATCCTATATTAAAAAAAATGATTATAAAGTTAAAATTTTTGATTTTAATATTGATTTATTTCATGAAGTAGGCGAAAAATATAAGAAATATTGGGAGGTTGGTTTTGATTTTGATATTTTTTGGAGAGAAAGAGAAAAAATGGAAGAATTGAACTTGATAAATAAAAGTATTTTGGATATGTGGTTGGAAAAAATTATGAAATTTGAGCCAGATGTTATTGGTTTTTCTGTGCTCGTCAACACAAAATTAGTTAGTCTAATTTTAGCGGAAAAAATTAAGGAAATAAACCCTGATATAAAAATAATTTTCGGTGGTCAGGAATGCCTTAAAGATAGAAGCGGGTTTGAGATTGTTAATAAAAATTTTATTGATGTAGTTGTTCAGGGTGAAGGTGAATATACACTTAATGAAGTTATCAATAAAATGAAAAACAACGAAGAAATTGAAAAAGTTTCTGGAATACTTATGAAAAAAAATGATAAGGTAATCGATAATGGTACTTCAATTGTTATAAAAAATCTAGACCAAATTCCTTTTCCAGATTTTGGAATGTTTAATCTCGAAAAATATCTAAGAAGTAATGCTTTGCCTTTGCTAATGAGTAGAGGTTGTGTTAATAGGTGTGTTTATTGTAGTGAAAGAATTTTTTGGCAACAGTATAGGTGTAGAAGCGCTGAAAATGTTTTTGAAGAAATGAAACACAATATCAAAAGGTTTAATAGACGTGTATTCTTTTTTAATGATTCATTAATAAATGGTAATTTGAAAGAATTAGAAAAATTATGTGATTTTATTATTGAATCAGGATTAGAAACTGTTTGGAATGGAAATGCAATAATAAGGAAAGATATGAGTCTTAAACTACTTCAAAAAATGAAAAAAGCTGGTTGTGATGGATTGATCTATGGAATAGAAAGTGCTTCAGAAAAAATACTCAGAAAAATGGGAAGAAATTATAATATAAAAGATGCGGAGAGAGTTATAAAAGATACCGCAAAAGTAGGAATAGTACCAGCAACAAATTGGATATTGGGCTTCCCTGGCGAAACAAACATAGATTTTATAAAAACCATTTGGTTCTTAATTAAAAATAGAAACTACTTAAAAGTCACACAACCTGGTGGTTCACCATTCGTTGTTCTAGCTTCCACGGATATATACAAAAACTGTAAGGATTATGACATTGTACCTGGTTTAAATGGACCAGATTGGCGTAGTGTAGATGGAAAAAATACAAGGGAATTGAGAGAAAAAAGGGCAAAGATGTTTAGAAATATCGCAAGGATGCTTAGAATGATTGATTAAGGTATTAAATATGAATACTGCAACTGACAGATTAATGAAATGGTCCAACGGTAAAATGGCGCCACCGTTGAAAGCTCAGATCAACCTAACTAGAAAATGTAATCTAAAGTGTATATTCTGTTGGCAGAGAACGTATGATGACCTAAGCAAATTCAGTGAAAAAGAAAAAATAGAACTTAAAAAAGAGATGCCGGAAAAAAGATTGAAAGAACTTGTAGAGGAATGTGGAAAAATAGGAGTACAAGAAATAACTATTACTGGGAACGGAGAAGCATTGATTAGAAAGGATTTAGTTCTCGATTTAATGAAAATAGTTAAAAAATATGGGATGAGAGGTAATTTAACTACCAATGGAACGCTTATAACATCTGACATGGCAAAAGAAATGGTTGAAATTGGATGGGATTATGTACTTATCAGTATGCAAACACCTGATGCTGAATCTCAGGACAGAATAAGACAAGTCAAAGGCTCTTATAAAAAAACCGTTGATGGTATAAAACTCATAAACAAATGGAAGAAGAAATTGAATAAAAGCTATCCAAAATTGGCATTCGGGATTGTAATTTTTAATAAAAATTATAACAAATTAGTAAAGATGATAGATTTTGCAAAAAAATTGAATGTAGAATTCTTATGGGTTTCTCCAATTAAAGGTGAAGCAAAAAATATGCTTGAATTGAGATTAAATGATCGGGAGATTGAAGTTCTAGAAAAACAGATTTTAAAAGCAAAAAAATTAGCTGAAGAATTTGGGATAATAACGGATATGGATGTTTCCATGAAAGAAGTTGTGATCAAAAAATCAAATGAAATGAATGAAGTTGTTTTAGATGATGCTGGCAAATATTCTGAATTGGCAAAAATTTTAGAAAATGATTTTATATCAAAAGCGTGTTTCGAACCATGGTTGGGGGTATGTTTATCTGAAAATGGCAGAGTTGGACCTTGTCAAGAAAGGTTTGGTGAGTTGAATCAAGATGATGCTAATGAGAAAGATATAGAAGAAATTTGGAAAGGAAATTATTTCAAGAATTTTAGAAAAATGATTTCGGATAATAATTTAGAAAAAAAATGCAAGTTTTGCGCTGCATCAACATTCTATCTTACAAAAAATATAAGAAAGAAATTGATTTCAAAATCGTTTTTCGACAAAATGTCTTGCTTGAATAAAAGGTGATTTCGATTAGATTAAAAGAAGAGAATGAGAAAAAATATATAAAAGCTGTTGATCTATTAGAAAAAATATTGAATTCGCCTGATGGTTCTAGTATATCTCCTGAAGAATATCAAAGAGGATTTGATTATTTAAATGAGCTTCTGATAAGTTTGGTTAAAGAAAAAAAATACGAAGAAGCTATAGAATTGTGTGATAGGTTAAACAAAATAATTATGGATAATTGGCAATTAATTATGCCCAATAGCCCATTTAAAGAATTTGTATTTGATACAGTTGGGGCTGTTTACCTTTCAAGAAGAGAATATGAAAAGGCAAGACAAACTTATGAAAATATATTGAAATTGAAAAATACATCTTCACAGACTAAATTTGATGCTTATTTTAAGTTAGGTATAATCCATGAAAAATTGAATCAATCGGATAAATCAATTCATTTTCTAAAGAAAGCATTATCAGAAAAAATGATCCCCCCTCAAAAAAAGTGTGTGGTGTTATCGCACTTGTCAGAGTCTTACGTCATCTCAAAGGAGGGAGTTAATACTAACGAAATGCTGAAAATTATTAAAATTTCTAGAGATGTGTTTGAAAATTATTTTTATGACACATGTCTTGTCTTATTTTCTATATCGGAATTAGCCAAGGTATTTTATCTTGTTAAGGAAAAGGATATGTACAATCTTTGCTTTGTTTTATTAAAAACCATTGAAAAATTAGCAAAGGAAGATAAAAATAGATTGAGTGTTTATCAGAAATTGTGCAATAACTCTATAATTTTCTTTATAAACAGAACAATAGAACTGGATAAAGTACAAAGCTCAACTAGTTATAAAATTGGGTCAAAAATAAAAAAATTATTTATAAACAAAAAATTCTCCAATAAATAGTACATCCATACCTGTATTATAGAACACTCTTAAAGCATCTTCTGGTGTGTTAACTATGGGCTCCCCTCTTAAATTAAATGAAGTATTCAAAACTATGGGCAAACCAGTTAAACCTCTAAATGAATCGATTAAATTGTAATATTTTTCGTTTGCTTCTTTAGTCACTGTTTGAACTCTAGCCGTTCCATCAACATGTATTACAGTGGGAATTTCCTTCCATTTTTCTTTTTTAACTTGGAAACTCAGAATCATAAAAGGACTTGGATAAGGATTCTCAAAATAATCTCCAAAGTGTTCTTGTAAAATTGATGGTGCGTATGGTCTAAATGGTTCTCTCTTCTTAACTTGTTTGTTTAGCCTATCTTTCAAATCTAATCGAGAGGGATCTATAAGGATTGAGCGATTTCCTAGAGCTCTGGGTCCAAATTCTGATCTGCCCTGGAACCACCCAACAATTTTGCCTTTTTTCAATAACTCTGCAGCATGTTTATAATCACTTTTTTCATATTTTATTTTGTTCCCAAATTTTTTCGATTTGGTAAAATCATAAATTTTTTTGTTACTTAAAATGCTCTCGATATAATCTGAAGAAAATTCTGGTCCTAAAAATGCATGTTGCATTTTTTCACATTTTCCATCATTAGCCAAAATCGCTGCTCCCAATGCAACTCCAGCATCGTGCGTACACGGTGGAATAAAGATATCTTCAACCAATTCCCTCAATTTAGAATTCAAAATACAGTTCAAAAAAGTTCCCCCAGCCAAGCACAAATTATCAGACTCATTATAATATTTTTTTAAAATAGATTTTACCTCTTCCTCTAGCCATGCTTGAACTGATGCGGCTATATCCTCCCTTTTATATTTTTTAAATTCTTCTATTTTTTCTCTTTCAGCTTGAGACATTTTTTTAAAGGTTAGTTCATACATTTCTAATGGATTCAGATTCAGATCGGGCATCATCCTTCCATGAGCTTCGATGAAATAAACATGTGTCTTAATGAATGGCATCAGATCGTTTATTCTATCTTTTAAAATGGGGTTTCCATACGAGGCTAAAGCCATCGTCGTTCCTTCATTAAACGGACCGAGCCCACATAAGCGTGTTGCTAACTCGTACACATAACCAAAAGAATAGGGTGTCTTCCATTCTTTAAGTATTTTGATTTTTTGTTTTTTTCCTTGGCCAATGGTAGCGGTTGTTAAATAACCTCTGCCATCAGAAGTCATAATGACCGAATCATCAAATCCTGACGGGAAAAATGTAGATGCTGCATGACACAGATGATGGTCGAAAAAGTTTACATTATAGTCCCCCTTCAACCCATTTTTTTCTAAAACATATCTTATACTCTGAACCTGAAAATTCTTATTTAAACAAGAGATTTCGTCTCTTGCCGAAGCATAAAGGCCCATCTCAAAAAACATTTTTATCTTTTCAATTTTAGTTGAAATTGTTTGATGAAATGTTGTAATCACATCAATGTCATCGATCGTGATGCCAGCTTGGTTCAAACAAAAATTAACTGCACTTATTGGAAATCCTGTATAATATTTGAATCTATTGAACCTCTCCTCTTCTGATGCCGCAACTATATGCTCATTTTTCATCAGTACTGCAGCAGAATTATGGTTCTCGTAGTTTAATCCTAATACGTACATCCTATCAATTCTATTTGATACCTTAAAAATATTAATGTATGACTATTGTAATTAATGTATATGGATGAAAAAATTGAAAGGTTATTTAAGTGGTCTAGAGGTGAAAAAGCTCTACCATATAGATTAGATATAATGATGTATGATGGTTGTAATCAAAGTTGCAAATTCTGTTTTAGACATTTTGAAAAGGCTGGTGGAGAGGGGAGGATAAAAGAAAGTGAATACTTAAGAGTAATTGATGAAAGTGTTAAACTCAAAATAAAAGAAATTTGTATTAATGGTTATGGAGAGCCATTTTTTGATAAGCAAAAAACTTTGAATATGATGGAAAAAATAAAAGACTATAATATCTTAGGTGAGATTTTTACTAACGGTACGTTATTAAATGAAAGTGATATCAAAAGAATTGTTGAAATCGAATGGGATACCATGCTTTTTAGTATTCATGGGCCAGATGCTGCAACTCACGACTATTTGGTTAGTTTACCAGGTGCTTTTGATAGAGCGATAAATAATATTAAATTTATTAACAAATGGAAGAAAAAATTAAGAAAGGATAAACCATATATAATAATGACATGTGTTTTGACCAACAAAAACTATGACAAAATAAAAAAATTATTTTTATTATCTAAAAAATTAAATGTAAAACTAATTATAAATTCACTAAATGTGTTCGACGAGAAGCTAAATAACTTATTGATAAATAAAAGTCAATTAATCGAATTAAAAAAAGATACAAAAGAAATTGAAAAATATGTGGATGTAGATTATGCAATCAATAACTCGTTTTCATCAAAAAAACCTCTGTCTGGAATAAAACTAATAAATAAAATGATTAGTAATGAAAAATCCAAAATTAATTTTTTAAATTCTCTTTGTTTTGCACCTTGGTATAAAATGGTTTTAAATGATTTTGGAAATATTGTTCCATGCTACTCAGCTAAAGATGAGGGAGAAAATATAAATAATAAAAGTTTAAGAGAAATTTGGTTTGGGGAATATTTTGAAAAATTGAGAAATGATATTTTAAATAGAAATCCAAGAAAATATTGCAATATATGTCCTGACATAAATCTAACTAAACATATTTTAAATAATATGAAATTAATTAATGATTTATAAAAAATTATAACTTAAATAATCATTTGTTGATTCTATGGACCATGAAACTGTTGAAATGGAAAGAATTAAAAAAATTAAAAATTGGTTTAATGGAAAAAATGAGATGCCATCAAGAATACATCTAAATACAACAAGTAAATGTAACCTCAGATGTAAATTTTGTTGGCAGAGTACTGATAAAAAGAATATCAACTTAGAAGAAATACCAAAAAATAGAATTCCTATTTTAATCAAGGAAGCAAAAGAGTTGGGTGTATTAGAATGGCAATTGTCTGGAAATGGTGAACCATTTTGTAGACTTGATTTTACTTTATCAACAATGAAAGAGATAAAAAAATATGGGATGTACGGAAATGTGATAACAAATGGTACCATGTTAAATCGAAAAATAATAGAGGATATCGTTCATATGGGTTGGGATTATTTAATGTTTAGCATAGACGGTCCTAATGCAGAAATACATGACGAGTTAAGAGGAGTTCCGGGGACATTTGAAAAGGTTATACAAAATATAATGACATTAGTTGAAACAAAAAAGTCATTAAATTCCAATTGGCCTGATTTTTCTATAACCACCGTTATCAATAAAAAAAATTATGATAAAATAAATGAAATGATTAATTTAGCTCATACTCTAGGAGGAGATGGACTCACTCTGAATATGATGGTCGATTATGGTGTAGGAACTGAATTAAAACTAAATGAAAATGAAATTGATGAATTTAAAAAAAATATAGAGAAGAATATTGAGTTAATAAAAAAATTAAATTTAAATACAAACTTTAGTATGTTTTTAGAAAAAAATGAAGATAAAAAAGAAAAGAAAATAATTAATCCAAAATGTTACGAACCTTGGTATAATTTAGCTATTGACGTATCTGGAAATGTTGGACCATGTTGTGAAAGGTTCAATGAAAAAGGTCAGGAAAATATTAAAAATAAAAGTTTAAGAGAAATTTGGTTTGGGGAATATTTTGAAAAATTGAGAGAAGACATGATTAATGGAAATCTAAATAAAGTCTGTATGAATTGTCCATTATGGCATCAAAATTTAGCAAATAAAATAAAAACAAGTTTGATATAATGAGACAGGAAAGAATTAAAAGAATAATTGAATGGTCAAAAGGAAATTTATTGCCTCCCTGTAACATTGATTTTTTACTTACGAGTAAATGTAATTTAAAATGTAGATTTTGTAGATTTGGTACTGAAAAAAGAAAAATAGATTATTCAAGAGATTTAACACATCAAGAAATTCTTAGAGTTGTTAACGAAGGATTAAACTTGGGTATAAAAGAATGGTTCATCGAGGGAGGAGAACCATTATATTATTCAGATGTATTTTTGCAAATAATGGAAATGATAAAAAAGTATGATACGTTTGGAAATGTTAATACTAATGGTACACTTTTTAATGATAATATAATAAAAAAAGTTCTTGAAACTGGATGGGATGAAGTAACATTTAGTATCGACTCTGCTAATCCTAAAATACATGATGAGTTAAGAGGAGTTCCGGGGACATTTGAAAAGGCGGTAACAGCAATAAAAAAAATTCAAAAAATGAAAAAATTATTACAAAAAAATGAGCCAAAAATCAACATCCATAGCGTGATAACAAATAAAAATTATAATAGTCTGGATGAAATTATAAAATTAGCTCACAAATTAAAAGTTAAAGATGTACTTTTTACCCATTTATTTAAAATGAATAAACATTTTAATGAATTAAGTTTAAAGAAAAAACACATAAATGGTTTCGAGATAAATGTAAAAAAAGCATATGAATTATCATTAAAATATCACATGAATACAAATCTTAAGGATTATATTAAAACTATACGTGTAAAAGATTTAGGAAAAATGGATATTTTACTAAAGGCAAGGAGTAGGGAAAGTAATAACAAAATACTATCAATACCATGTTTTGAACCTTGGTACCAAATTATTATTTTAAATGATGGTAAAGTAGGGTATTGTGGTCGTTATTCTGGAAATGCAAAATCTGAAAATGTGAGATCAAAAAAATTAAAAGATATTTGGTATGGTAAAAATTTTGAAAAGATTAGAAGAAAAATAATAATGGGGAAATTACCAAAATTTTGTCGTGTTTGTCCTACATCAAGAATTTTAAGAAATGAGAATTTACGTAATGATTTAAAAAATATTTTAAGTAATAAATATAGTGAATAAATGGAAGAAGAAATTTCTAATTTAATGAAATGGATGTCTGGAGAAAAAACACCACCAGTAATTATAGAACTTTTATTCGGAGATGGATGTAACCAAAACTGTAAATTTTGTGCTTCTCATAATGGAGAAAATAGACCCCTAGGTCAGTATGAAATGGGAGATAAACTAACTGAGCATGATTATCTCAGATTAATAAAAGAAAGTGCTGAATTAGGAGTTAATCTCATACAATTATCTGGAGATGGTGAGCCACTATTTGATAAAAAAAAGGCAATGACTGTCATGAGAGAAATAAAAAAATACAATATGTCTGGGAGAATAAATACTAATGGAGTATTATTTACAGAAGATGACATAAAAACATTAGTTGAAATTGATTGGGATTTTATTATTTTTAGTGTAGAATCACCGGATGCTGCTACTCATGACGATTTAGTTAATTTACCAGGTGCTTTTGACAGAGTTATTCATAATGTAAAGAGGTTTAACTATTGGAAGAAGAAATTGAAAAAAGATAAACCTGAAATGGAATTCAAAATGATATTAACCAATAAAAATTATCGGAAATTAGAAGAAATGGTAATTTTATCTCATAAGTTGAATGTAAATCTACGTCTAGATAGTTTAATTATTTTTCACGATTTTGGTAATTTATTAAAACTAAGTAAAAAACAAGAAACTGATTTTAAAAAATATTTGAATAGAGCTATGAGCTTGTCTAAAAAGAGTTGTCTAAGGTTCAACGTATCCAATGAAATATTGAGTGGTGTATACAGTAAAAAAACAAATTATAATGATTTAAAAAATCTTCAATTCCCTAAACTTAAAAGTAATAGATTCCTTTCGTCATCATGTTATTTACCTTGGCTAAGAATGTTAATAGGCACTACAGGTTTTGTTGGCCCATGTGGTTTTTTTATGACAAAAGATAACATAAATAATAAAACTTTAAAAGAAATTTGGTTTGGAAGGACGTATAATAAATTGCGTCGTGATAGATTAAATCAAAAATTAGGAAAATTTTGTTCTTTCTGTGGTGATATCGAATATAATTGTTTTATTAGAGATAATTTAAATAAACAGTTGAGTGAATAAGTTTGATAATTATGGCAGAAGAAATTTGCAGTGAAGTGATTGGAAAAATGAATTTTTTATCTGATTTCACTAAAAATGTTTTGAATTGGGTAGAAGGTATTGATTCACCTCCCTACAATATAGAATTTTTACTTGGCGATGGCTGCAACCAAAATTGTAGATTTTGTGGCCAATATAACAATCATTTTTATGGTAATACAATGAAAGAAAATAGATTTTATGAAATTATAAATGAAGCTGCTGATATGGGTGTAAAAAAAATAATACTCACGGGCGATGGAGAACCGTTCTTCAATAAAAATAAGGCTTTGAAAATGATGGAATTAATAAAAAAACATGGTATGTATGGTACCATGGATACCAATGGGACATTATTTACGGAAGAAGATATTAAAAAAATAGTTGAAATTGGATGGGATGATTTTAGTGTAAGTATACAAGGCCCAGACGCGAAGACACATGATTATTTAGTTAATCTGGTAGGATCATTTAACAGAGTTATAAAAAACATAGAACTGTTTAATAAATGGAAGGAAAGGTTGAATGTTGATAATCCCGAATTTTTTATAACAACTGTTTTGACGAATAGAAATTTTGATAAAATGGATAAAATGATAGATTTAGCAAGTAGATTAAGAACTGGGTTTCGTATAATGAGTTTGATAATTTGTCATGATGAAGGTAGAAAATTAGCCTTGAATAATAAACAAGAAAAATATTTTAAAAATATTTTAAAAATATTAAAGAAGAATGCAAGAAAAAAACATATTAAACTTCTTTGTTTCGATGAAATCGAAAATAGTATTAATTTTAAAGAAATAGGAAACAAAAAATTACATAAAATTCTCATAAAAGATGGGGACAATAAATTTTTGTCTTCGCCGTGTTACGAACCTTGGATACGTATGTTAATAGATTCTAAAGGTATCGTAAGCCCGTGTGGAAGATTTAGATTAAAGGCGTCTGTCAAACACGATAGTGTAAAAAAAGTTTGGTTTGGAAATGAATTTCAGAATATTCGAAATTGTATTTTAAATAAAAAAATAAGAGAAGAATGTGACGTTTGTTGCGAAATTTATAATACATTGAAAATAAGAGAAGAACTTAAAAATGCTTTAATGAAAAAGTGAGTTAATGGATGAGATAGTTTCAAGAATAATTAAATGGATGGAAGGTGAAAAGGCTCCACCTAGTGTTCTGTCATTTAATATGATAGATGGTTGTAATCAGAGATGTAGATTTTGTGATTGGGTTTTCTTCCCATTGCTTGAAGTCCAGAATAATTTGATTGATGAAGATTACTACAGGTTCATCAAACAAGCTGCAGAATTAAATGTAGATGAAGTACGAATTTGTGGAGGTGGAGAGCCTCTATTTAATAAACATCTTACATTAAATATGATTTCTTTAATCAAAAGATATGGAATGAAATGTCGTTTAATAACAAATGGAACACTCTTTACCGATAATGATATTAAAAAATTGATTAAATGGGAAATTGATTTTATTGAATTTAGCATTCATGGACCGGATGCTGCAACTCATGACTATTTGGTTAGTTTGCCAGGTGCTTTTGACAGAGTTATTCATAATGTAAAGAGGTTTAACTATTGGAAGAAGAAATTGAAAAAAGATAAACCTGAAATAAATTTTTGGTTAGTATTAACTAAGTTGAATTATAATAAATTGGATGAAATGATTCTTCTAGCAAGTGAACTTAATGTAAATCATTTAGAGATTTCTGAATTATTTATGAGATCTAAAGAATGTAAAAAATTAGAAATAAACGAATCTCAGAAAAATGAACTTTATAAAAACATTGAAAAATTAAAAAGAAATGCTGAAAATCACCATATATCGTTTGAAGTTCATGAAATAATTTTTCATAAGGATGATAAACAAAAAAATAAAGTTTTTAGCATTTTAAAAATCGATAAATCTAAGCACGATTTATTAAATGTCCCTTGCTACGATTCTTGGTACTATTTAACCATTAATGGTGATGGCAAAGTTGACATATGCCCAGAAATAGTTGGAAATTATCTTAAAATTCGTGTAAACAATAAAACTTTAAAGGATATATGGTATGGTAATGAAATGGAAGAAATAAGAGAAAGAGTACTCAAAAAAGAAATTTCTGGTAAATGCCAAGATTGTTGTAATTTCAAGGCTTCAAAAGAAATTCGGGAGAATTTAAAAAATTTGGTGAAAAATTGCTTGGAATAACTTTAATTCAATGCCCTGTTTGGTCTGTAGAGTATCCAAATATTGGAATTGCATCGTTAACCGCTTATTTAAGAAGTAGGGGATATAAAGTTCATCCAATTGATTTTAACATAGAGCTCTATCATAATTTAGATCAGGAAATTAAGGATGAATTTTATCATCGTGAAATTTGGTCTTATGAAAGTTTTAAAATCAAAGTAGAACCAATTATAGAAGAAAATTTAGATTCTTGGTGTAAGAGGATTATCAAAATTGGAAACCGAATTATAGGTTTCAGTGTTCAATCTAAATCTTTACGTTCTTCTCTAATGTTGGCCAAGAAAATAAAAGAAACAGATGAAAACAAAATTATAATCTTTGGCGGCCCAAGTTGTTCACCAATTGAAAGTAGAGAGAGTGTCGATATTTCTGAAATTTTCTTGAAAAAAATTGTAGATGCAGTTGTGATTGGAGAAGGTGAAAAATCATTAGAAGAACTATTATCGATTGTTAAAAGAGAGGGAAAATTAAAGAAATGTTCAGGAGTAAAGATAAGAAGTGGAAGTATTGTTGTCGATGGTGGTGAAAGACCATTAATAGATAATTTAGATTCGTTGCCGTTTCCTGATTATAAAGACTATGATCTATCAAAATACATAAAAGCAAATTCATTTCCCATATTTACTAGTCGAGGATGTCCTTTTTCGTGTACATTTTGTTCAGAGAGACTTTTTTGGAGAAGATATAGATATAGAAGTGCAGAAAATATTTTAAAGGAATTAAAATTAAGAGTTAAACAAGGACATAACAATTTTGTTATGACAGATTCGTTAATTAATGGTAATATATCAGAATTATCAAAATTGTGTGATTTGATAACAAAGAGTAAATTAAAAATTAGATGGGGAGGAAACGTAAAAGCTAATCAAAAAATGGATGAAAAAATTTTCAAAAAAATGAGGGGTGCTGGTTGTGAATGGTTGTGCTTCGGAATTGAATCGGGTTCGGATAAAATTCTTAAATCTATGAATAAAGGCTTTGATTCAAAAACAGCCCATGAAAATTTAAAAAATTCTTATAAGAATGGAATTTTCAATTTAGTGAATATCATTGTCGGATTTCCAGGAGAGAACAAATGGAATTTCTTAGAAACCCTACTTTTCTTATTTAAAAATCGGCGATATATAGGAGCAATAGGTAATTTAGGACACTGCTATATATATCCAGGAACAGAGTTGCATAAAAATCATGAAAATTACAATGTCGAAATAATCAATGACAATTTCTGGATATCAAGAGATGGAAAAAACAATTACTATGAGGAGGCATTAAGATTAAATTTTTTCAACAAGTTTGTTAAATTCATTAGGATTAATAATGAGTTTTCTGGTTATAACATTGAAAATGATTATAGAAATATAGCTGTTTTTTACTTGTGTATTAAAGATTATAAGAAAAGTTTAAAATTTCTTAAACTGGCTGTGTCCAAAAATCAGAACGATGAGTTGGCAAAAAAAATGTTAGAAGATATGATTGAAAAAACTAATACTAATTGATTCAAATGAAATTGAATAATTCGAAAAAATAAGAAAAAAATTAATCAATATGGAAAAATCTCTCTACATGAATAGATTGTGCGTCTTCACGAATTTTTAAAAATGAAGAAATAAAAAATCATATAAGAAAAGTATTGTAATCCAATTTTCATGTTTTAATCTGAGTATGTAAGATTTTCAATTTATTATTTATGGGGAATAGATGAATGATTACTTTACCCTGTAGATACACATTCCATCAAAATCATCAACAAATTCTAAGTTCTCCCATAGTCGATTGTCAAACGTTTGAGTGTTACACCATTTCGAATCTGCAACAATTATATCACCCGAAGAAAAATGCTTTACTCTATTAAAAGTTTCATTGTCTATAATACCTAATTGTTCTGAACTACTACATTCATAATAAATTAAATTATATTGTTTCCCAAAATTTAAGTAATTAAATACATTATAAATTCTTCGTTGTTGTATAGAAATGCCTTGTAAAATTAAATTATTGGTTTTTAGTATACGAGATTGAAATTCAGAATATCTATCAAATAAAATTTGATTTATGTCTGTAAAACCAAAAGTTATTATAGCTAATATTGTAATGAAGAAAAATATTTTTCTTCCATTGAAATCTAGATTTTGTACTAAACTGAATACAAATAATATAAAAAATGGTAGAAAATGTGTAGGATTGCGAGAAGGTACAGGTGATAGTATTTTTATAAGAAATACCGAAATTGACATAAAAATTAAAAACTTGTTTTCATCTGTTATCTTAATGAAGATGTATGAAATGATAGTACAAAATAAAAGTGTTAGAAGAGGAGTCAAACACTCTCTACTGAAAATTCTTGATAATGAGACCAAAATTAGATCATTAAAATGATATAAATTTATTGTATAATCAATTCCAGAATATTTCATACCTAAAATATGATAATAGTCTTCAATAGAATTTTCAATAGAAAAGCTATTTAACAAAAATAAGCTTGGTATCATTATAAATATAAAAACGAAAACACTTATAAAAAATTGTTTTAATTTTATTTTTTTCATAAATACAAGCAAGACAAACCAGAACAGTAATGGTATAGTAAGAAAGAATGCACTACCGTGATTATATATATCTATGGCGAGAAAAATAAACATAGCTAGCAAATAAATTGTTTTTTTTGACCTGTACCATTTAAAATAGAAATAAATAACCAAAGTTGTGAATAAAACTATTAAAGAACCTACCATAAATTGTCGCAAGGAATAAACAATAAATTGGTTTGTGGAAAATACTAGTGATACTAGAAATGCCTTATAATTATTACCAGTTATCATTTTTACAGTGAAATATACGACCAATATACCAATAACGCTATAAAAGCTACTTATGTACCTGTAAGAAGGGAAGGAGTTTATAAAAAAGAATGGTTTGGAAAGAAAAATTAAGGGTAAAAATATAGTAGCAGGGCCATACGAATTTTCTATATAATTATTTAAGAGAGTTATGATATCCTTATCCATTAGGTCTGTTATCCAATACTCATCGCTTTGGAAGAAACTACTTTTTTCAACGTTCCAAAAAAATAAAAATGTAGATATAGTAATTATAACAGAAATCAAGCAGATATCAGCCTTAGTAATATTTTTAATAAAATAGAATTTTCCCATAATTATTATTAACTATTTGTGAATTAACAATTATGGGAAGGTTAATGATTGGAGATGAAATAATAAAAAGAATTGTTGAATGGTCTGAAGGTAATCATCAAGGGCCTTTAAGCATACACATCGACCCAACAAACAGATGTAATTTGGGGTGTAGATTCTGTTGGCAACGCTCTCATGAACGGTTTGGGTGGCTAGATAGAAAAAGTGAATTAACTGAAGAAAAACTTTTGGAAATAGTTAGAGATGCAGCTAACCTGGGAGTAAAGGATTGGCTGATTTCTGGTGGTGGGGAGCCTTTTGTTAGATTGACCACAACAACAAAACTAATGAGTGAAATAAAGAAGCATTCTATGTACGGTGATATAATCACAAATGGTGTTTTACTTGATGAATTTCACATAAGAAAAATTGTTGATGCAGAATGGGATGTTATGAGATTTAGTGTGAACGCTCCTGATAAAAAAACACATGATTTTATGGTTGACTTCAAAGGAGCTTATCAAAAGGTCATAAAGAATGTAAAAACAGTAGAAAAAGTAAAAAAAGAATTGAAAAGAGACAAGCCCGTAATTGGATTTAACACTGTGATAACTGGTAGAAACTATTTCTTGTTTCCCTCTTTGGTAGATCTGCTTGCTGAATTGGGAGGGAGGATTCTTAACGTACAGACAATAATTCTTTATGACATGATAGAAAAAATTTGGTCTTTGAACGAAGAACAAAAAAAGGATTCGATAAAGTATTTCAAAGAAGCTGTAAAGAAATGCAGAAAATATGGAATAAGGACCAATCTTGATGACTATACGAAAGAAGATGTGATAGAAAAAACCACAGAAATGGATACAATAGTACAGTTGGGTAAGAAAGAAGTGAAAAAAATAAAATCAAAAAATAAACTGGTGAAAGCATTCTGTTATGAACCATTTTATTTGATCACCATTAGGGCGAATGGTACAGTTGGTTCTTGCAGGCTTTTTGGCGATCAGGGGGACACTCTCCATGCAAAAACTCTAAAAGAGGTTTGGTTTGGTGAATATTTCAACAGAGCGAGGAATACATTACTGAAGGGTCCTCAATCGTTTTGCTCAAAATGTGGTTCGAATGAGTTTTTAGAACAAACAAGAATAAGAAACGAATTAATGAAGGTATTGAGGTAATGTTCGAGGATAAGATAGCTGAAAGAATTTTGGACTGGGAAAATTCAAAAATTGGTCCGTTTGAAGTCCAACTCAATCCCACAAATAGATGTAATTTAAAGTGCAGATTTTGCTGGTTGAGGGATTTTGATAAAAGTAAGTTAAACTATGAAGAACTCGGCACAAGGAAATATAAAGAAATGATCAAAGATTGTCACAAAATGAAAGTTCATACAATTGAGATTACAGGTGGGGGAGAACCTCTAATGAGAAATGATATTTTGACATTGATGAAAACCATCAAACGTCACAATATGTTTGGCAGGCTTATAACAAATGGGACACTTTTGACTGATAAAATGATAAAGAATCTGATCAGAATAGGATGGGATGAAATAGTATTCAGTTTGGATGCGCCTGAGAAAAAAGTAAATGATTATCTGAGAGGTAAAGGTTTTGACCACATAGTTCGAGCAATACAAACATTGCAAATCGAAAAAATCAACGTAAAAAAAGAAAAACCAGCGGTAAACATCCACATGGTCTTATGTAACAAGAATTTTCATCTCTTACCAAAGATGTTTGAATTTGTCTACAATTTGAATTGCAAGAATTTGCTTGTAGAACCAATCGTCTTGCTTGCGAATAAAACTAAAGCAGGTAAAGAACTGCTGTTCACGAAAAAAGATAAAAAAGATTTATTGAAATACATTCAAGATGCTACAAAAATTGCCTATAAACATAATTTTCAGACGAATGTTGATAAACTTGATTTTGGATTAATAGAAAGCACGGCAAAAATGAAGAGAATTGTTGAAGAAGAGGGAAGAAAAGAAAAGAATTGTTGGTCATCCTTGCCATGCTATCAACCTTTTTATCGTATGATAATCAGACCTTGGGGAACTGTGGGTCCATGCTGCATGTTCGATAACATTGGTGAAGATGTGAATCAGAAGTCATTGAAGGAAATTTGGTTTGGAGAGTTTTTTGAAAGAACAAGAAAAGGATTTTTAAATAGGCATATAGCTGACTTTTGCTCAAAATGCAACCCAAGCCAGGTTCAAGAAAACAGAAAGATAAGAGAATGTATAAAAGTTTTAAGTGGTTGAGATGGACGAAAAGATAAGAAGATTAGCAGGATGGATAGAAGGAAGGAGAGAAATGCCGTATACCTTGGACATTAATCCTACTGACAGATGCAACCTCAAATGCATTCATTGCTGGCAGAGGGCATTTAAAAAAATCGATTCTGATTATGAACTTCCAGACTATAAGCTAATTGAAGTCGTTAAAGAAGCTATAGATCTTGGGGTTGAGGAATTTGAAATCACGGGTGGGGGAGAACCTCTAATGAGAAAAGAATTGGTTCTAAAAATAATGGAAATTATCAAAAGCAATAAAAAATTTGGAAATATCACAACAAACGGTATTTTATTTAACTCAGATGATGCGAGAAAAATTGTAAAGATTGGTTGGGACAGGGTCACATTTAGTTTAGATGGGCCGGATGCTAAGACAAATGATATAATACGTGGAAAAGGAATTTTTGAAAAAACAACGAAGTCTATAAATCTGATAAACCGGACGAAGAGAAAGATGAAAAGCAAACTTCCGATTATCAAATTCAATGTAGTCATCAACAGAAAAAATTATGACAAAGTTGAAAAAATGATAGAATTGGCTAAAAAAGTTAATTGTTCTGTTGTTCATTTCGATTCTCTTACGGTTCATTCTGAAATTGGGAGAAAATTAAGATTAACCAAAAAACAAGAGACGGAATTTGAAAAAAATGCAAAAGCTGCAAAAAAAATGGCTGAAAAGTTTGGAATTTGTACTGATGTCGGTCTTTTAACAAGTGGTTTTTTGGAAAAATCGAATGAAATGGAAAATATACTGGAAAAGGAAAGTGATTCCAAAGATTTTGCCTCTTTAGTCTGTTATGAGCCTTGGTGGCATCTGGTGATAAAAACCAATGGTAGTGTTCAACCTTGCTGTCTGTATGATGAAAAACAGGAAAATGTGAAAAATAAATCTTTAGGAGAAATTTGGTTTGGAGAGTTTTTTGAAGGGATAAGGGAAAGTATGAAAAACAAAAAATTCTCAAAATACTGTTCTATTTGTAATGCAGGACAGGTGTTTGAAAATAGAAGGATAAGAGAGGAATTGAGACGTGGATGAAAAGATAAGAAGATTAGCAGGTTGGGCAGATGGGAAAAAAGAAATGCCATTCAGTATAGAATTAAGCCCAACGCTAAAATGCAACCTGAATTGTTTATTTTGCTGGAGATATGGAAAAAAAATTAATTATGGAAATGAACTGACATTAGAAGAATATAGGAGAATTTTGAAAGAAGCTCACCAGCTCAAAGTGAAAGAAATAAGAATCATTGGTGGCGGGGAACCAATGTTGAAAAAAGACACCTTTGAAGTGATGAAGGAGGTTAAAAAATATGGAATGTTTGGATATATTTGTACAAACGGTTCTCTTTTTTCTGAAGACGTGATAAAGACATTGGTAGAAATTGGTTGGGATCATGTAAAAATAAGTCTTCATGGACCAAATAAAAAAATACAAAATTTGTTAGCACAAGGAAAAAGTTTTGAAAAAGTTGTAAAAAACATAAAAAGTTTTGTTAAGTGGAAGAAAAAGTTAAAAACACAAAAACCAAAAATCGAAATAGGTCTCGTTCTGAATAGTTTAAACTTCAGAGAAATTGTACCAATGGTAAAAATGGCAAAAAAACTAAATGTTCAAGCTTTCTTTATAGAACCAATAACTGTGTACACAGAAAAAGGAGGAGAATTAAAATTGAAAAAAGAGGAGGCAGAAGAATTCAAGGAAATAGCAAAAAAAGCCTATTCCTTGGTAGAGGGCTTGGAGACAAATCTACAGCAATTCTTTTCTTCTGAACTGATAGAAAAGACTGGGAAAATGACAGAAAAAATAGAAAAAATTAGAAAAAGTGCAAGAGAGGATTTTCTTTCTATCCCTTGCTTTGAGCCATGGTGGAGAATGGGAATAAGGACTGATGGGTGGACGTGCCCTTGTGGTTTTTTAGACCAAGACACCATAGAAAATGTTAGAGAAAAAAGCTTGAGAGAAATTTGGTTCGGAGAGTATTTTGATGGGAGAAGGAAGCAATTACTTCAAAAAGATATGCCAGAATATTGCCAAAAATGCTGTACCACTCTGGTTCAATACAATCAAATAATAAGAGAAGAGCTCTCAAAACTCATATCCTAAATGCAAAAATTATGACAGAAATGTAAAAAATAGCACTTCCGATAATTATCATGTCCCTTCCTATGGATCGGTTGATTCCCGAGCCCATAATATAAACACCCGCTGAAAGTAGAAGAATGCCAATGACCATGGAATAGAACAAAATGTTGTCAGTTCTTGTTTTGATTTTTTGAAACAAACTCTTGGCCTTTGTATTAATCTGCATGTTCTTTATTTTTAATTTAGAATATTTATTCTTATGAAGATTTGTGTAGTTAGCAGGGGAGATCTAAGTCTATTTCCCCCAACTCAAGGAGCTTCTGTTAAGTTATTCTACACGCTCAAAACTCTTTCGAATCTTGGAATGAACATGTACTTTGTCTCGGCAGAAGACAATTTTTATTATGAGATAAAAAAAGGTAAATTCATAAAAAGAAGATATCCTTGGATAATCGGGAGAAGTCCCATAAGAATTTTCCATAAAATTTTTTTATCTTGGTTGGGGTTTCCTAATGATATTTTTGTTCTTTACCACCCGCTTGTCAATTTTAGATTGTGGCTGAAACTTTTTTATGTTGCATTAAAAGAAAAGATTGATTTGATTCAAGCTGAATTTACAGCCTTTGGTATACCAGCCATATTTGTAAAATTCTTCACGTTTAAACCAGTGGTTTTGGTAGAACATAATGTTGAGTCCTCTCAATTGCCCGATGTCACGAATCTAACTCCATTTGGCATAAAAATTGTGAAATTTGTTGAAAATTTTGTTGGTACTTTTTCTGATAAAATAATAGTAATGTCTGAAGGGGAAAAAAGAGAACTCAAAAAAATGAAAATAGATGAAAATAAAATTCATGTAATTCCTCATGGCGTTGATTTAAACTTATACAAAAATATGAATTCAGAGAATACTAAGAAAAAATATAAACTGAAGTTTCCAACATTAGTGTTTCATGGTGTTTATTCCTATAAGCCAAACCTTGATGCAATAAAAATAATTTCTGAAAAAGTTCTACCGGCATTAAAGAAAAGAGGTATGAATGCAAAGCTTTTAGCAATAGGTGATTATCCTCCAAAAGACATTAAAAATCCTGACATTATTTTTACAGGGGTTGTAAAAAAACTACCAGATTACATAGGTGCTGCTGATATAGCTGTAGTCCCCCTGCGAGCTGGTGGTGGAATAAGGATGAAAATCCTAGAATATTTTGCTGCAAAAAAACCGGTCATTTCGACTTTGGTTGGAGTCGAAGGAATTGAAGCCAAAGATGGTGAAGAAATAATTATAGCAGATATAGATGAGTTTCCGGAGAAGATAATAAAACTGATAAAATCAAGGACATTAAGAAATAGGATAGCAAAAAATGGATTCAAATTTGTGAAAGAATATGATTGGAAAAAAATTTGTATGAAATATGTTAGTTTATATGAAAAATTATTAAAACAAGTCAAGTATTAATTCATTTTTAATAAAAAATAATTATGAAGATTTTGTTTATCACACCATTGAACATCTTTCCTCCATATTGGGGAGGAGGTGTAAGAACTTATGAATTGATAAAATATTTGACAAAAAAGCATCAAGTTTTTTTACTTTTCCCAAACTACAAGCAGTTTGAAAATGCTGATCCAACAAAATACAGAAAGGAATTAGAAGACCTCGGTGTGAAAATTTACGGGATAAATTCGCTTGTAAAAATACAACAGCCTTTAGTTAAGCACATCAACCCGGAAATAGTTTTGAAGGGGCTGCAATTAATTTTCTCTAAAAAAATAGACTTGATAATTTGTGATTATCCTTGGTCAGGAATTGATGCTTTGACGATTTATTTTCTAACTAAAAAGCCAATGATATTTATTGAACATAATGTAGAATACTTAATTAAAGAACAGACGAGAGCAAGGTACATTCCTCTATTCAAACAGTTGGAAAAACTTCTCTGCAAGTATTCAAAAAAAATTATTGTGGTTTCGGAAATTGACAAAAAAAGATTGTACAAATTAAGCGTGAAATCAAATAAGATATTTGTTATAGAAAACGGATTTAATGAAAAAAAATTTTATCCCAACTGCAAAAATAATCAAAAAATCAGAGAGCAGTGGAATATTGGAAATAATCCAATGATACTATTTGACGGAAAACTGAATTATCCCCCAAATAGAGAAGCATTGTTTTTTATCTATTATAATATCATGACAAAAGTTTTAGAAAAGGTTCCAGGAGCAAAATTCATGGTAGTAGGTGGTGGGTTGGATGTAAAATTCATACATCCTTCACTCATATTCACGGGGTTGGTCGATAATATCGAAGATTATCTCAACGCGGCGGATGTTATAATCGTACCCATCGTGAGCGGTGGTGGTACAAGAATTAAGATCATAGAAGCAATCGGGTGTGGGAAAACTATTGTCACGACTTCAAAAGGTGCAGAGGGGCTGGTAAATAGATTGACACTTCCTTTTCTTAAAATTGCTGATGACTGGAATTTGTTCTCAGAACATATAATTTCGGCAATAAAAAGAGGGGAGAAGTATAAAAAGGTACCTAGAGACTTTATTAAAAAATACTCTTGGGATGAAATTTATGGAAAAATTGATAGTGTGTTGAGTGACTGGAAATGAAAGAAAAGAAAATTATATTGATTGCATTAGTTTTTTTATTAGTAATTTTTCTATGCTCTTTAAAAGAAAATAATATAAAAGTCTATGGTTATGTTAAAGATGAAAATGGATATTCTATAGATAATGCCAATATCGAAATAACTGATCTGTGGGATAATAAACTGAACTCTGTTGTCATTGACAAAAATGGATACTATGAGACAAAGGTTAAAATTCCTACCCCAAATTCGGATAAACCAATTTTTTACAAAGGTTTGCAGATATCGAATGGTTATAAAATCTCAGTAATACCACTCAACTTTAACTACATGCCTTCATGGGAAATGGTGCCCATCGACAAAAAAAATGAGATTGAAGTTAACTTTACATTAATTAGTGCTAGTGCAATTTTTTTAGAAGGTTATGATAAAAATGGAAATACTGTCCATAATCTAGAATACCCATTTTATACCACAGATTCTAATTGGAAGGTCATTCGAAGTGAATTATCAACTATAGATGATAAACCAGTTGTTGTGATTCGGGCTGCAGTACCCCAAACTCTAAATCTTCTATGGGAAGTTCCAGGATTCGGTAAAATTATCCTTAGAGCAGACAATGGAACTACTGGTTATTATGTTAAACAGGGGGGAAACATTACGATAAATCTAAATTGTGAGTTGGCAAAAACGGCATATGTAGTACTGGAAGAAAACTATAATAATTATCGAGAAGACAAATACCATTTTCTTGAGGATATAGAAACAGGAAAAAATACAGCAAAAATATATTTAGATACAAGCATATCAGAAAAAAATGAAGCTAAGAGTTCTTTTTGGTGTGATAAATCTTTAAATTATTCTTTATGGGTCAGTGAACAATTGGAAATTGAGAAAGCTAAACAAGACATAGAAAGATACAGAAAACATAACATTACGGTAAGGATTTTAGACGAAAATGGGACTCCCATTGAGATTAATGCCACGTATAATCAAACTAACCATGACTTTTTGTTTGGATTTTTAACAGAAGAGTGCCCAATTTATGGCATGTGTCCACCTTTTAACACAAATATCACAAATTTGTTTAAAAATGCTGGTGCAAACTATAGAATAGTCCAACTTTATTGGGCAAACACAGAACCGCAACCTGGAAACTATACCTTATATACAGGAAAAAATGGAGTAAGCGATTTGCATGAATTGGGATTTAAACTGGGAGCAGAAGGTTTAGTAACACTTGAACCTGGAAAAAATTCAGAAACTTTATCATCTTTGAATTTCGAAGAATTGAATAAAAAAATTTACGATCATGTCAATAAAATTGTCAGCACATATTCAAATAAAATTAATTTCTGGATCGTTAGCCATGAAGCGTCCTATGAATATCACGCTTTAGGATTTACACGGGACCAAAACATAGAATTTATAAAAACAGCTATAAGAGCAGTGAAAGATGTTGACCCAAACGCAAAAATTTTAATTTACTCAGGCTACCCTGATGGACATTTTGTGGGAACCAGCTACCAAGGCAATGATGACAGTTATACGGTTGAACCATATAGCTTTTATCAAACATTGAATGAAGAAAAAGTGGATTATGATTATCCTGCTATTGCATTCAATTATGGGTCTTGTGATGAAAACGTAAACTCGGGAAAACCCGCAATGAATCTATTTACTGTCTCAAAAATACTTGATTGGTACAGCAGTTTAGGGAAACAAATACAAATAACAGAATTTAAATTTTCATCTGTTCCTTCAAATTGCAATATAGGTTACTGGCACAGATTGACTGATGAGCAACTTCAGGCAGAGTGGTTAGAAAAATTTTACACGATAGCATTTAGTAAGCCTTTTGTTGATGGAGTTGTATACTGGGGTGTTAAGGATCTTTTACATTTTAAAGCAAAAAGTGGAATCATTGATATAAATAATAAACCGAAACCAGCGTACTATGCGCTTGAAAAACTTATTAAGGAAGATTGGTCAACTCATGGAGAAGGACAAACAGATGAAAATGGGTATATGAGTTTTGGGGGATTTGCGGGAACATATGATTTTTCAGTAACTAGGAACGGTAAAATGAAAATTTTTAGTATTGACGTATCGGAATCGGGAAATAATAATTTCATTTTAAAGATTGATTAGTTTCAGTATATTCTAACAAATAGTACTAGCGAGATTAGTAAAAATATTAACAAGAAAATTTTTTCATTCATCCATTTAATTTTAGATTTGATCAAATTCATTAGTTCTTTTTTCCATATTAAGAAAATCAAAAGAAATAAAGGGACTAAACATAGAAATTTTGTAACCAATTGGATTTCTAATCCATTAAATTTGTATATTGGAATGTTTCTATATTCAAACTTATCGAATTGCCCAAAAGCTCTTATATCAGGTACTTTACCTGCAAGCACACCTTCAAAAATTCTACTACGTGGACCATGTTCCAAAAAAAGAGGAAGATAGTAATCAACTAGAGGATTTATTTCAAGTGAGGAAATTCTATTACGAAGTTCCATATTTTCTACCCATAAATTATATCCATATGTGCCTGGACCATCATAATTCTGTAAGCCTAAAAAATTGATGAAAATACCTATCGCAATAATTATCCAAGCTATTCTCAGTCCAAATTTTTGTATGAAATAGATAAATGGAATTATTAAGAATGGGCTCAGTGTTGTCAAAAATCTTATACCAAAAGATGCACCCAAAGGCATTTCAAATAGCCATAGAATATTTGAAAAAATGATTAGGATAGAAGATATTAAAATAAAAATAATACTTTCTACTTTGAATTTTTTATACATAAAATAAAAGGAGAGGAAACAGAAGAAAAAGATTGGATGATAAAAGAACAATCCTTTATAAGGTAAGAGCCAAAATAACATCCACGAAGGATTAATTAGAAATTGTTCAACAATTTGAGACCAGGGGGAAAAACGTAAATTAACCATATTTTTTGGAATTGTAATGTAATCGTAAATTAAGTAAGGTATGATAGCAATCAAAGCTCCCATCAAAAACAAAGGAATTTTTTCTTTTTTGATTGAGAACAAATAAATCAAATATATAATTGCTATCAAAATAAGTTGTTGCCGAATTATAAATGCAAACCCGAAAAATAAACCAGAAAGTATAAAATATTTATCACTCTCTATTTTTGTATTTTTCATTTTGAACAGTAAGAAAAATGAAAGAAAAATGAAAAAAGTGGATGTCCCGAACCCTGTAAAAACTAATGCATTAGGAAATATCAGTGTAGCTAGACCATAAGCAATTGTTAAAGATAATCTATTTTTTTCTTCTTGTGAGAAATATTTAGAAATTTTATAGATTAAGACTGTACTCATCGCTGAGAAGAAAGAAGAAGTGAAAACTGTCACTAATATCATTGAAATCAAAATCAAAGCTCCTGGATTTGGTTTATATTCAAATTCTATTTTTTCATTATACGGAAAGGTAGCATAATATTTTTCAATTATGTTGTCTTCACTATACTGATTGGTAAAATTAGATGGCAAAGCAGAATAAATAGATTGGAAAGTTGCATAAATGGGAGTTGCTAAAAACGGCTCTCCAGGGAATTTAGTGCTATAGTAATGGTTTTCATAGAAAATTCTGTCTCCAGTATAGTTTGCAAAACTATCAATCTCGAATCTTTTTTCTTCCACAATTGCTCTTGTTAAAGCAAATCCAGAATCTTCATTCCACCCGTCCCACATAATGAAATAAAAATAAATTAAAAAGAATGTTAAGAATATCTTGAATTCTCTATTGTTCATAAATTTCATAATTATTATTAAGAGTGTTCTTCTTAAGTTCTTATTTTAAGACAATTGCCTTTGAAGTTAATTCTTAAACATTTAAATGATTGTAAAGCAGATTTTGCAATTAAATTGGAGGATGAACATACTTTTTTGGAGCTTTGCGAATACTTTTTTCGGATCTTTGTCTAGATGCAGATAAAATGTGTGTTCATGAACTTCTCTCTTTAATTCTTGATCATCAACGATACGACTTGGTAATTCACTCTGTTGTTTAAGTAGAAGATAGTTGGCATCTAAAATGTTTACTCTTATTCCATTCTTTCTTAGATATGATGCAATTTATGCTAATCCGAGAGGTGGATTTATATCTCCGGTAGATTCTCTTTTTCCAAAACCCTCCTTTAGATAAGGTAAGTTAACAAATAGAACATCTGGATTTTTTGATGCTTTTTTCATAATGAATCATCATTTAAATATCTGTAATTATAGTTAGTTCTTTTTTGTAAGTACCATCGACATAACTCCAAATCCAGATTTTAAGAGACTTAAAAGTTCTACAAAAGATTTTACACTAAATATTCTCTTTACTATATAATTTGGACGAAAATAAAATTCTCTATACGCTTGCATTAAACATTTTTCCAAAACATCTGGTTTTAATTCGGTTATCAGTTCGCTATAAAAGCTTTTAACATGTAGCTTGTATATATCTGCTTCCGTACTATCCCAATTTTTTGGTAAACGGCGTCTAAGTTTTTCATGAAGCTCAGATCCGGGATAAATTGTTAATATATTAAATGCCGCTGTTGTTGGATTTAACTTTTTAGCAAGTTTTATTGTTTCTTTAATAGTTTCTTCAGTTTCACCTGGACAACCGAGAATAAAATGAGCATGTGTATCGATACCTACCCTTTTTGCAATTTTGAATGTTTCCAAAGCTTTCCCAATAGCGAATCCTTTCTTAATATTGGCTAAGATTTTTTGACTACCACTTTCTATGCCAAACAAAATCATATGGCACCCTGCTTTTTTCATAAGTTTCATTAGTTCTTCATCAACTAAACCGACAAACCCATTACAAATCCATTTTAGATCAATATCCTCTTGTATAATCCTTTTACAAATTTCTATAACCCTTTCTCTATCATATGTGAATATCTCATCTCTAAAAACAATTTCTTTATAACCTAGATTTTGTAGATATCTCAATTCTTCTACAACAGAATCGATATTTCTTTCTTTTACAGATTTTCTAAAAAAAACGTGTGCTGTACAGAAAGTACATCTCATCGGACATCCTCTCGAAGTTTCAACATTAGTACACGGGGATCTTATTGCAAATGGGTGGTAATAACTTATATTAAGAATAGGCTCTCTATTTGGTATTGGAAGTTTATCAAAATCTAGAGACGGCGCTTCTGGTGTTATAATGATTTTTCTTTTGCGTCTATATCCTATATTTTGTACATTTGTTACAGGTTTTGATAGACTCAAATTAGTAATTAGTTTTAATGTTGTTTCTTCTGGTTCAAATCTCACGATAAAATCTATCGCTTTATTTTTTAAACAAATTTCTGGCATGAACGTTACATGAGAACCAAAGACTATAGTGATTATCTTTGGATTTTGTTTTTTGATTCTGTTTAATAAACTTGTATCATCCTTAAAAGTCATGGTAGCTGTTTGCGTTATTACAATATCCACGTCAGACCAATTTATTTTTTTAATAATTTCGTCGTGAGACAATTTCAATCCTTGGGCATCTAAGAACATTGTATCAAAATGACTCTTATTGAGAAAGGTGTTAACAGACAATAAACTAAGTGGTGGATTTTCAATAAATCCTACCCTTTTACCTTTACACCATGCACCATATAAGACGTCCCTATTTACAGGTTCGCCTTCTTTTGTGCCTATGTTCAATAATAGAATTTTCATTTTTACCAATTAATACACCCCAATATATCTAAAATCCATAGTTTAATTAAATCACTAAATACTTTAAATACGTTAAATATATTCAAACTCCCCCTCTTTAGATATCTTACTGACACATCAACTTCTTTTATGGAGAATTTTTTATTTTTAAATAACAAAAATAACTCAAAGTCAAGAGAATATCTTCTACAAATGAATTTATGATTGTTGATGGTCTCAACCACATTCTTCTTGAAAAACTTGATTCCAGCTTGGGTGTCTTTGAATTTTAATCTGAACATTATTCTAAGCATGCGATTCAATATACGGCTTAGCATTTTTCTAATAAATGGTTCTGGGATATCTTTAAATTTATGATTCAACCATCTAGAACCTATAATACAATCATATCTACTTGACTTTAGTTTTTGAATGAGTTTTTTATTAATTTTCTCTTAATTTTTTACTACTAAATATCTTTACTATGCCTTTTGCGATTTCCTTATGGTTTTTTGGCTCAACAAGCAAAGCATTATAATTGTTTTTTAAAAAATCTTTAAGTCCACCCTGTCTAAAATTTTCATATAATTACTTTATTAGAAAGCAAATAATAATGTTTTAATGCAAGAATTAAACAATAAACGATACAGTTGTAATAATCTTTAAAGTTATTTTTAATTTCTTAAAATTATGTTAATTTTCTCAAAAAAAGATAAAATATTTGATTAATTCGGCTTATACATCATATTTTATAAATAATGTTAACAATTCTGAATTTAAACTTAGAGTTCTTTTACATATAATATTTTCACATATACCTCCTTCTATCGGATGTGTAAACAGACCCAAGAAAATTAAACGATTTTTTATAGAATTTTCTATTTTTTTAATATTTAACATTTTGTTGCATTCATCCAGTGCTAAAACATATTTAAAATTGTCTAAAATAAAAGGGAAATCTTCAAATTTTAAAATATTATAAGAATAGTTAATTTCCACATCATCTGAAAGAATTTCTACACCTTTTTTAATTCTCTTTGCATTAAATAGTTCACACCTTGCTCTCATTAAATCCAAAGATTTATATGTAGTATCCACACTCTTAGCTACTTCTTCCGAAAGCGCTTCCGCCTCTTCTAAACTTTTTGTGTTGTTAAATAGGAGGAACTCCCTGACTAAGAATCTCATTTCTCTGATTTTTGTAAAAGTTTCATTAGAACTTATATTTCTAAAAACAGGAAGATTTGACGGATCTCCGGTTTTGAGCATGTAGTTGAGTAATGCTAAATTGTATGTTGCTTTTATCAGAGGATCACTATCATTTATTTTTTCTAAATTTTCAGCTAAACAATTAAGATTTTTCTTGGCTTTAAGAAAAAAATATTGGTTTCCAGTAAAATTATAAATTTCAGCGTAATTGTAAACCAAAAAAATATTTCCTATTAAATCTTCTTGCTTGGAGAATAAGGATTTTAAAGCAATGGCGGGGCATTTTTCATTTTTTTCTACAAAAAAAAGTAACTTTGAAGAAAGGGGGTCTTGATAGAATTGACTAAATAAAAAATTAAATAAAAATAGTAAATTCAGAATAGTAGAGACCATAAGTAAACATTCTGTTTTTGGATTTAAATATAATTCAAAATAAAAAATTTCATTATCTAAATTATAATTTCATAAAGACATCTATTTTCCACACACATCATTTCTTTTAAAAACTGATTAGAAAGTTTTCCATTATGATAAACTACATATTTCAAGTTAAAATTATTTATCAAATTCAAACAATTTTTATTACTAAAATTTAATTCTCCGTAACCACATTCTTTGATAAATTCTTTACAAGATTTTGAAACATAAGAAGTTGAACCACAAACCAAATTTTTTTCATGATAAATTATATTTAAATTATCTTGTGGTCTCCGTTCATTGAGCGGTAGTTCTACTATGCTGAAATTTCCATTCATTTCTTTTATTTTTTCATAAATGACAGAAAATTTCTTTTCTTCAGAAAAATAATTAAAATAACTTAGCGGTCTTACCTCATTTCTATTTATAAATATTATCATTAACAATGTTACAATAATTATCACTGTTTTGAATGCTTTCCTTATTTCTATTCTATCAAAAAGATCTTGTAAGAAATAAGAAACAAATAAACTATTTAATATGAATGCAAAAAAAAGAATTCTAGCGGGCGTAATAAAGGAATTTATTAATGGGATTAATTTACTCAAGAAAATATATATCGGAAAATGGATACCAAAAGCATAGACCCAATAGAAAAAATATAGAAAAATTAAAAAGGGGAATTTCTTCTTGTTAATTAAATATAAAACCGATGGTAAAATGAAAGGCGTTGGCAAAATATGAAAATAAATGAAGTCCTTAAGATTGAAACTTCCAGATTCTAATACTCCGGGATATTCTTTTCTAAAATAATTTAAATCCACCTGAGGCAAATAGTAAATATATATTGATAAGAATGAAAAAACAATCAATAAAAAGATTACAATGTTAAAAACGTTGTTTTTTAAAATTCCTTTAATGGTTTTGTGTTTATAAAATAGGAATAAAAGAATTGTGATAAATAAATAAAGAGAAAACTCTTGGGAAGTCAAGAGTTGTAACCCTATTAAAGCACCCAAAATTATCACATTTTTAACATTTGTAAAAGTTTTTTCCAGATTTAATAGAAAGATGAAAATTAACGGCACATAAAAAAATTCATAAAAATTTACATGTCCCAAAACAACATTCCATAAATAAATTGGAGAAGAAATAAAAACAATAGAACCAAAAAGAGAAAATAAGAAGTTCAGTTTGAAATTTCGCAAAAAGATAAAAATGCTTAAAGAAGTGAGAATAATGAAAAAGAGTGTGAGGAGGTTGTGTGTGAGTATTAAATTTTTTATGAATAAATTTAAAATTCCTCCTGTAAATGAATAAGTGTATGTAATTACGTCATGAAAGATCGTTACTCCATCGGGATATTGAATTATATTTATCTTTAAAGGGTTGTATCCTTCACTAAGGGCTTTTTCAAAATACCAAATATAGAAAATAAATTGCGGTACACTAGTTCTTTGTTTTTCATTTACAATAGAGGGGTTAAAATAATCGTCCATTCGAATAAGAGGATATGTAAGTAGAATTGCCGAAGCTGTAATTAAAGTTAGTGAAAATATCAATTTAATAAAAGGACATCTACCTAACTTCAATAATGTTTTTTCCTGTGGAAATTCGCTCATCCCAATTTATCTGCTTTCTATTTTAATTATATAAACTTATATGCAGGTTTCTTTAATATTAAACATGAAATTATTGCTAATAATTGTTGTTTTGCTTTTATTAATCATTGTTTTAGAGATCTCGCTTTTATTTTATAAGCCATATACAAAAATTGCAGAAAAACCTGACCTTAAAGGAATTTATGTAAAAAACCCTGATTTTATCTATTCAGATTGGGGATGGTTCTCCGAAGCAAAAAAGGAATTTGGAAATACAACATTCTATTTAGATCGTTTTGGAGAAACATATTGGGATGGAAATGGGTATTATTGCACGAATGAGTGTTTTGAAAATGAAAGTAAAGAAGGCATTGTTGTTTTGAATGGGAGATATGTTTATCAAAACATTTCCATCCCAGAAAAAGCAAAAAATCTTAATATTTATTTCGGTGCAATGAATTTGGCCGGGAATGCAATTTTTGCACCTCTAAAAGATTCTTGTGATTATGTTAACTTTAGAGTTTCAGCAATAAAAGATGACCGACAAATTTTATTGTTTAGTGAAACATTGAAGGAAAGAAATTGGTATCATTTTAAAATGCCATACAAAGGACCTATAGGTAATGTAATAATCAAAATTGAATGGGGACCTTTCATTAAAAATTGTAAAGGACAATGGTTAGCAATAGATTATTTTGATATATATTAAAAATTCTTCTAGAAAAGGTATAAGTTCTATTAAGTCTATCCTGTAAATATACTACTCTTTTGATGGGTCTTACATATTTCTGGAAATATTCTAATCAATATATTTTCAATAAAGTTTAACATATCTAATCTAAAGATATATTTATGAAATATTTAAAGCTAACTATACCAATTTCCTCAAATTCGAGCTTTTATTGGAGCATTCAAAATTGCCTAAAAGAAAACAGAATAAAGTTCACAATATTTAAAATAAAAAAGACTGGATATATGGATGCTCCCTATGCTTTTTTAGAAAATAAAAAAGAGATGGAAATATACACAAACAAGTTAATAAAATTTTGCAAGAAGGAAAATTCAAATTTTGTTTTGCCTTTTTTCGAAAGTGAAATTTACCCAATTTTAAAAAATTATGAAAAATTTTCCAATGAAAAAATCAAAATACTAACAGAAAATAAAGAAAATTTTTTAAAGTTGCATCTTAAGCATAAATTTTATGAAATTGCTAAAAATTTAAATGTAAGAATACCACCTTACAAGACAATAAACAGTTTATCTGAATTAACATCAAACCTCAAAACTATTAAATATCCAATTGTTGTTAGGCCAACTGTTTCCGTTTTAGGTATCGGTTGTTGCTTTTGTCGAAGTGAGTGGGAGATTTTAGAAAAAGCAAGCCTGTTATATAAATTTAATCGTTTTCCGTTGATATTACAAAAACCAATAAAAAAAATGGGGGAAACAATCATCAACTTAATCTCAATTAATGGAAAAATAGTAGATTATTTTATTTTTTCTTCGGTTTTGATAAATAAAAAAATGGAGAAAAAAATACTTGAAATCTCTGAAAAAATATTGAAAAAGATAAAATGGAATGGTTGTGCATCGCCTCAATTCATTCATTCTGAAGAAGGATTATTTTTACTAGAAATAAATCCTAGGCTTTCTTATAGTATTGCTGGCCCGGGTAAAAAAAGTTTAATTGAAAATAATTTGTATGTTTACAATTTAATACCAAAAGATAATTTTAAAAAATTGAATAAAAATTTTTTGTTCATGACTAATGAAAAAAAATTAAGATTAATTTTTTTAAAAGAGTTCTTCTTTATCAAACCTTTTGATACCTTGTATACATTAGCAAGAATGGAGTTGTTAAATCTTCTACAAAAAATAAAAATCTACTCCCCATTTCCAGAAAATTATCTACAAATAGATAAAAATTTGAGGGACTATTGAACAACTTGAAAGATCGAATATTTCCCATATCTATTTTTTTTAATTGATTTAATATAATTAACTTTTTGAAAAATCGAGGGAAAAGATTTAGCATTTATTGGGCGTTTACCTTGAATTTTAATTTTGTATGTTTTATCTTTTATTATTTGAAAATTGTATACAGAATTTATTTTGTTTATTTTCTCTGCAATTTCTTTCAATGTAAAATATCTGGACTTATGTTTTATAATTTCTTTTCTTCTTCCTTCTATACTTTTCAATGTGGAAAGGGAGAAAATGTTGCAACTATTGCGTGAAAGTTTTATTATATCGTCTTGCGCATACCGAATTATTGGCATTATTTTATTATGTAAATTTGTGACAATTGCCGTTTTGAAACCATTTTCATCTATAGCATCCTCTAAAACAACCAAATCTTCATTTACATGATAATGTTTATGCTTTAAACATTCAAAAGCTATAAAACCTGCTTCAAAAGAGCCATATAAATCAAAGAGCTCACAATTAAATGCCTTTCTTATTTTTCTTCTCATGGTATTTGTTAATATTTCTGCTTGTGTGAAAATCCTTTCGGCCTCAAAACTTATATTATTTTCGATTGCAAGTTTAGAAATTAAAAAAAGAGAGATAGGAAAATAGAGCAAAAATTTTGGGTTTAAAAGTTGCAAAATTTTAAGCTGTTCTTCTTCTGAAGAGTTGCTATCAATTATTGTTCTTTTTAAAGGGCCCAATTTTTCGAAAAGGGTTTTGTATTTTTCATACCAATAATAAACTAAGGGGTAGTTATTATTGTATCCCAAGAATTTTAAAGTTCGATAGAAAACTAAATCATTATAAGCAACAGCAAGTGGGTTATAAAAAAGTGTTAATGGTCTTCTCGAAGTTCCCGATGTGGTAAGGGTGGTCAAAAAAGGGGAATAATTTTGAGCTATAAAATCTTTAGGATTTTTCATCAGGTCCTCTCTTTTTACTATTGGCATTTTTTCCAAATCTTCTACGGTCTTTATTTCGTCGATATTAACTTTATTTTTATTCCAATATCGCCTATAGAAGGGAACATTTTTGAAGGCATGTAAAACAAGCCAATGCAACTTCTCGTTTTTGAACTTTTCTATCTCCTTCCTTCTTTTAAATGGGAATCGCATTACCTCTCTGTATAAAAGCGGATAAAAAAAATAAACTGCATTACTTTTTTCTCTCATAACCATCAATAAAATTTTTTAATAATTTTTTCGCGTTATCGTCAATATTGATTAACATCGGTATTTTGTATTTTTTACAAAAATTTTTTATTTTTTCATGTGAATAAATTCCTACTGAAGGCACTCCAAACTGTTTCGCAAAAACCAAAGGATGATAACGCATACTTATTACCAACATCGATTTTTTAATTAAATTTTCAAATTTCTTCAAATGATAAGTCAAAAAAATAGGGCCCCCAAATTTTTTGCATAATTTTATATCGCTGTAATGAAATGGTATATAGCAAATTTCATATTTCTTCGAAATGGTTTTTAAAAATGAAATAAGAGTATCGAATTGCTTTTTTTTCACTTTAGATGATTTGAAATTGATCAATATATATTTGCATTTCTTAAATCCCTTTCTTATAGGCTGTTTGCATGTGAGATCTTTTTTCACGAAATATTTAATGTCTTTTTTTCTCAAGAATTCCAAGATAGATTTATTTGTGTCGTCTCTTAACTGAATGACATTGCTTTTTTTAAATAATCTAGTTAAAATGTTCAACCAAAAAGAAGGAAAATCACGATATATTGAAACATCTTTCCACATAATTTCAATTTTCTTAAATTTTAATAGAAAAAGAAGTAAAAGCAAACCAAGTTTCCAGAAACCCCCAATCTCTTTGTCAAAGATTCCACCACCACTGATGAGAATTTTTCTAACTTTTAAAAAATCTAAACTAAATATGGAATTTATTTTAATTTTAATTTTGTTTGCATCCAAAAAATTTTTTATCAATCTGGGCCGCTTTGTTAGTATGACCCAATCCTTACTATTTTCTATAGATCTTAAGAGATGATACAATATATAAAGTTCTCCTATGTTCTCCCCATTAAAACCAAGAATTGTTTTCATAATACTAATTCGAATTTACTTTATAAATGTTTCTTTGTAGCTTTAAGAAAAAATATGTTAACTAATCGCAACATATAGAAAAATTTTGAAAGTGAAGTTCATATTTGAACAATTCTAAACAAGAATCAAACTATAGCAGCAGTTGCTCCTGCATGCCACGAAAGTCTAGGACGAATTTGAACAGTGAATATTTTTTCTAGATTATCGTCCAAAACCAGACAACTTCCTGTCCATCCACGTGGTAATTTGTTAATAAGCTTCTCCAGTTCCTCGGCCATGTAAGATTGATACACTGCGTGTAACGCTTGCAAATCATCTTTGCTCGTGAGTCTGAATGAAATGACTAGATCACATTGGCTCAAGACATCCTGATTAACTTTATTCGGTGTCTGTGTGATGACAAAAAGGCCTATGCCTGGTTCCCTTCCCTCTTTAGCCAGCCTCTTGATGCTATCGCTGGAAACAACATCCCTGTCAGAAGGAATGAAATTGTGAGCTTCTTCCAGAACAAACCATGTCATCGGGAAACTCGCTTCAGACTCTCTTCCCTCCATCTTAGCTCTTTCCTCTTCCTTCCTTGCCAAGACCCTTGCTGTATAAATTTTTCTGGCAAGAAGCGCAACAAGTAGGCTCCTCAATTCAGTGGAAGGCATCCTTGATAAATCGATGATAGTAACATTCCCTGCTTTAACCAAATCCTCAAGTCTTATCCCTTCCTTAACTATCATGCCCCACTGCTTCACAACTTGGAGCAAACTTACAAGGGCATTCTTGATTTCAATCCTCGCTTCCCTATCGTCTTTCACGGCTTCTATCAACTCTTCAAAACCAAAAATTTTGTTTTCTGCCAACAGCTTGTTGAAGTTTTTTTCCAAGGTAATTGAAATCTCTTCTGTCCTTTTGAGGCCAAATGCTAAAATCAAGTCCTCTGCTGAAAATTCTTTGAGCGAGATTGAGATTGTCCCGTCTATCGGTATGCCAGCTTTTTCGTATTCTTCCTTCTGTTGAGCAGGTACATAGACTTGAATCAAATCCTTGAAGCCTTTTGGTTCCATATCCCATTCTTTTAGTAAGGCTACCTGTTGTTCATTCGGGAATTTCATACTCCAATAGATTCCCATTGGGTCAACAACTACAAAAGCTAGCCTCTCTCTGTATTCCTGTTCGAGCATGCAGAATTCTTCCAAAACAACAGATGCTGAATAAGTTTTACCACTATTGTGTGAAACTATTCCGTTTGCTAAAAAAGAGTGAGTTTTAGGGACGTTTAAATCATACACTCTATTAGTCTTCTTAATTTTTCGAATTTTTTTAATTTTAAGACAACAAAATTCTTCAGTAAATAATTTCACGTTTTGTTTCACTTTATGTTTTTTGCCCGGCCTGTAATTTTGCAATCTTTCGTTTTTTCCATCACGAATCAAACCCATTTTTTTAAGGTTCAACATAGAAAATTGGTCAGTTATAAATAAAGCGTAGTTTTTAAATTGTTTATTGTTTAATTTAACAATTTTTGATCTAATTGTCGAAAGGATATTAAAATGACTCAGAAGTAGCTGTAGATCTTCTAAAAATTTTCTAGATTTAGAATAATAAGTGACGTAACCTCCTTTACTAACAAACCCGTCACATGAGATTAAAGCTCGTAGAAAATTAACTTTAAACTTATTAGAACTTCCCCAAACTATTTCCGGTACCCTTATTTTACCTGCCTTCCTACCAGATGGAACCCCGAGATCAACAAATTTATCAATAACTCTACTCTGCATTGTCCGCAAAATTTTATCTTTTGACTTTCTCTTCTCAACTGCAACCTTAATCCCAAACTCTTTTTCCAAATCTTTCTTAGCCTGTTTGATAATATTTTCATTTGCACTAAATATTCTAAGTCTTTTCTTAGTTCCGTTATACCAATAACCTCTTCCATCTTTCCATTTTCCTTTCCTTATGTAGATATTGCCATCTGCAAGAATAAACCCTAAAAGTCTTGCCGCCCGAATGCTTTCTTTGTCATTTTTTACTTCCGGTACCTTTAGATTAACAATTATCTGATTATCGATTTTCATCTCTTCAGCTTTTTTCCATTTTATGCTGTCATTCTCGAATGTTAGGAGAGGGTGTTCATTCGTCATTGTTAACTTTCGTCCATCTTGTAGTTCTATTTCAATTAACTTTTCGTTAACAGGATACTTTAGTAGAGTGGCATTTTTCCATTCAAATATATCCGTCTCTAAATTATAGCTATAAATTTTTTCCTTTAAAGAGTTGAATTCTTTAATTGCTTTAAACCCATTATTTGTAAAAATGAGAGTATCACCTGTGACACAGCCCCTTTTACCAGAGCATAAGATGACATGGGGCCTCAACAGATCAATCAGAACTTTTGTGGTAAGATGAGTGTCTTCTCCTGTTCCAACAATATGCTTGCCGATATAACCAGTTGCCTTTTTCTCGTATTTCAGCAAATCTTCCTTCAGTCTTCCGACAACAGTTTCATAAGCCATATATTAAAGAATTGTAATTCCTAATCAAATAATATTTTGAGGGGACGTGGTCCAGCTTGTCAAAAACCTGGATTGGTCTAAGACTCAGCCTTGGGGTTAAAAACAAAATGGCTGCAACTCGGGTCCGAATCCCGACGTCCCCACAGATTTAAATCTCAATTAAATTAATTTTTCACATACGGGGTTGTAGTATAGGTTGGTCTAGTATCCGGCCCTTGGGACGTTACAGGAAAGGCTGAGACCCGAGTTCAAATCTCGGCAACCCCACCTTTATTTTCTTAAAAAAATCAAAAGGAATTAGATGAGAACTAGAACGAAGAAACCAGAGTGGCAGAAAAAAATAGCTGAAGAGAGAATTCAGATTCTTTTTGATCTGGCGGAGAAGGATTTAAAAAAACATCTTGAGAGAAGCAAGAGATATGTTGAGCTGGCGAGGAAAATTGGTTTGAGGTATAACATCAGATTGCCAAAAGAAACGAAGAGAAAGTTCTGTAAGAACTGCAACACATTGCTGAAGCCAGGACTGACAAGCAAGGTCAGATTCCAAAACAAAACATTAACTATAAAATGCGTGGTCTGCAATAAAATTTATAGATACAGAGTGAAATAGATGGTTGGGATGTCAAAAATTGCATTCGGCCTTTTGACCGTTTTCGTGGCAGTTTTCATGCTCTTCTACATCTTCGATAACATAAACAAAATGGCTGAGAAATGCAAGACAGAAGAGCCAAAATCCATTATCTGCAAGCAATTCACAGGATTCACTCTCACCATGATTGTTTTGCTGCTGATCATCGGTGGGTTTATGTTTGTCGTGCTGACAATATCTTATATATTGTTATCCTCCTAACGTTACTATATTTAAACATAAAACTAAAATTTTATGACAGGTATGAATTATGGTAACCGCTGGGGAAGTCGAGCCGGAAAAGCTCATAGGGGGGCTGAAAGAGGAATTGAAGAAAATTGATTCTGTAAAGCCACCAGAATGGATAAAATTTGCAAAATCCGGAGTGCATAAGGAGAGACCGCCCGAACAAAAGGATTTCTGGTACATCAGGTCAGCATCTGTGCTGAAGAGGATTTATATGGATGGACCGGTTGGAGTTGAGAACTTGAGAAGCTTTTATGGCGGAAGGAAGGAACGAGGTTACTCTCCGGCCCGTTTCAGGAAGAGTTCTGGAAACGTAATCAGAAAAATATTGCAACAGCTGGAAAAAGCTGGTCTTATAGAAAAAAATGCGAGGGGAAGGAAAATAACTCCAAAGGGTCAAAGCCTTTTGAACCGTATTGCACATGAGGTAAGCAAATGAATGAAGAAATGAATTTGGAAGAGATGAGAAAAGCTGAAGAGATGAAGAGAATTATACTGAAAAAATTATTATCGAAGGAGGCAATAGAAAGACTTGGAAGAGTAAAACTCGTGAAACCAGACCTGGCAAACCAGCTCGAGCTTTATCTCATTCAACTCTATCAATCAGGAAAAATAAATGAAGAAATATCTGAAGAACAGATAAAATTGATTTTGGAAAACTTGACTTCGGGAAAAAAATTCAAGATAATAAGGTGAGAAGATGGCAGTAGGAACAACCGGAAGATATGGAGTAAGATACGGAAAGGGAATAAAGAAGAAAGTCGCAGAGATAGAGAAAATTCAAAGACAGAGACATGTCTGCCCTAAGTGTGGGATGCCATACGTCAAGAGGGTTTCTTCAGGAGTCTGGAAATGCAAGAAATGTGGAACAAAGTTTGCAGGTTCAGCTTATTTTCCAAAGTCTGAGATGGTTAAAGAGGAGAGGTGAATATGTACAAGTGCATAAATTGCAAGAAGACTATCGCAAAGCTGGGAGAAAAAATAAGATGCCCATATTGCGGGCAAAGAATTTTTGTTAAGAATAGGCCGGAAGTTGTAAAACGCGTGCAGGCCAGATAGATTATTGTTAATTCAAACTGAACGGTGAGATGAATGGCAAAAGAAGTATCAGTTGAGGAACAGTTCCAATTCTACCAGCAACAGCTGCAGAGTGTTCTAATCCAGAAAGAAAGCTTGAAGCTGCAGACAGTTGAGATAGAAAGGGCTCTGGAAGAACTGGAGAAGACAAATCAAAAGAATGCTTACAAAATCATCGGTGGCCTGATGATCAGCAAGCCTGTGGAAGAGCTGAGGAAGGAATTGAGGGAAACAAAAGAGGATGCTGATGTAAGGATCAAGAGCTTGGAAAAAACGGAAGAAAGGATAACGAGCAAACTGAAGGAATTGCAGACAAAGGCTGGAGGCGGCTAGCGTGGAAGACCTTACGCAGATCCTGTCAACGTTGGATTTGGTGATAAACGACAGGACTGTGCCAAAGAACATAAGAAAGGCGGCGGAAGATTCTAAGAACATACTCAACGATGCCAATCAGCCGATGGAACTGAGAATAAGCACTGCTATCCATATTCTAGACGAGACTATAAACGACCCGAACATGCCTATGTACGCGAGGACGAAGATTTGGAACGCTGTCAGCCTGCTCGAGGAAAAGAGGAGAGAATTTATTTAAATTTAAAATACAATCATAATTTATAGGTTTTGAGATGGTCCTAGAAAAACTGAAGAAAATCAGGGATAAGTTAGCGGAGAAAGAAGAGGGAGAAGACTTTATTGAAGTCGACACTGGGCTTGAGGAAGAAGGAAAAGTAACTGTGAAAATTGATAATCTGGATAGTTTTGTTGATTCTGATAGAATACAGCAATTTTTAAGAGAAGGGAACATTGTGTTTTTGAAAATCAAAGATCTGAGAACAAAGAACATAAACGAACTGAAAAGAGCGGTTGAAAGGCTGAAGAAGACTTGCACGGCAATGGGAGGAGATTTGGTTGGAGTGGATGAGGACTACATTATTATCACTCCAAAATTTGCCAAAATCTACAGGGGAAAGGTCTGATTTCTATTTAACAAGTTTGCCCAACTTTTCGAATTTCTCGCCTTCTAAAATTTTCCACAAAACATCTTTCAAATCTTTTATCTTCACACGAATCTGCTTGGTTGTGTTCCTATCTCTGATTGTTACGGAATTATCTTTTAATGTCTGATAATCGATCGTGATCGAAGCAGGTGTTCCTATCTCATCTGCTCTAGCATATCTCTTTCCTATGCTTCCCCCATCGTCATAGAAAACGTTAAAGCATTTCTTCAGATCAGCATAAATTTCCTTTGATTTTTCTTGAAGACCATCTTTGTTCACAAGGGGAAAGACAGTAGCAGTAAATGGTGCAATTTTTGGGGGGAACTCAAACCAATCCCAACCCCTTTCTTTGTCTTCTTTGTAGAATAGTTCCAAGATTGCATAGAAAATCCTGTCAACGCCCATAGAAAGTTCTAAAACATGGGGGATGAAACGATGCCCGTCGAAAAATATTTCATGTTTTTCATTTGAAACTTTCTGGTGCCCGCTCAAGTCATGATCAGTTCTGTAATGCACACCACCAATTTCTTTGAATCCGCCTAAACTCCCCAGATCTATTTGTATGTCGTAGTGGATTTTGTTGTAGAAAGCTCTCTCATCTTCTGACAGTTCTTTAAACCTGAATTTTTCTTCTGGAATTTTCAGAACATCGAGGAAAAATTGTTGAACTTTTGCCATGTAGTAAACATAGAATTTTGGTATTTGCAATTTCTTGTTCGCATCATCGCATTTCATGATAGCAAAGTTCTTTTTTTTTGAACCAACAGGGAAGATGTGAAGTTTGTAATCTTTCACTTCATCCCAATCTTCGTACTCATCAATTTTCTTAGGATCGAAAAATATCTGGAGCTCTGCTTGAGTGAATTCTCTCTGACGAATTAACAACTGGCGGGGAGCGATTTCGTTCCTAAAGGCTTTACCAATAATCGCCAAGCCTATTGGCAGTTGGCTTCTGAGAATGTTGAACTGGCGCAAGAAGGAGACGTAGGCACCTTGCGCTGTCTCGGGTCTCAGATAACCTCTCATTTCTTCTTGGGCTCCAAGAGAAATTGGGAACATCATGTTCATAACTTTTACATCACCTAATTCTCCCTTGCATTTGGGGCATTTGATTTTGTTCTTCTTTATGAGATCGGTGAGTTCTTCAGCAGTCATTCCCTCAAAACTTTGATGCAAAAATTCTTCTACAATGTGATCTGCACGATGGAATGTTCCACATTTTTTACATTTTGCCATCGGGTCAACAAAACTTACTAAGTGGCCACTCGCCTGAAAGACTTTTTCAGGCATGATGAGGCTTGTTTCTATTTCAAAAAAGTTGCTCGAAAGACCTAGGAAAAATTTCTTCCATTCACCCTCTATTTTGCGCTTAACCAGAGTTCCTATACTCCCGTAATCGTAAAATCCAGAAAATCCTCCGTAAATCTCGCTGCCTGGAAAGAAAAATCCCCTTCTTCTAGCCACATCAAAAATCTTTTCTGCTTCCATAAAAATCAATTAACCATTCAACAATTTATTTCTCCAACCATCCTTTTAAGCTTGCCTGCCTGCCAGCGGTAAAGCTCTGCTGAAGTTTCTCCACAATTTTTTCCACCCTTTCCCTCGAGAAATCGTGCTCGTCAACCATGAAATCAGCTATCTTTTCTGCATCTGGCTGTTTCCATTCAATCTCATATTTCTCTGTTACAGGTGGGTTCATGAAAAATTCGAAAATCTCCTCAGGATCATTTTCGTCTTTCCATTCCACATTTGCCAAAATACTCTTCAGACTTTTGTGTTCTTTCACGAGCTTGAGTGCAGTCTTTGGCCCAACTTTTTCAATTCCTGAGTTGTAATCCGTTCCAATCAACAAACCCATGACAATCAATTGTTCCCTGCTTATTCCCAGAGCATCAAGAACATCCTGAAGCTTAATCAATTCGGGCCTTATTTCTATGTAGCTTTCCTTCCTTGGCAACTTTCTCTTTCCGGTGATTGATAAATTTCTTACTAAATAAGGTGACCCAAAAAGCAAAGCGTCTGCATCTTGAGAACCTGCTGCAAAAACTACATTTTTCTTGCAGAGATGCGCGCACATCGCCTCCCCCTCGCTTGGTGCTTGAATCCAGGGAATTCCCATCGAATCTAAAAGTGTCTTAGAGTCTTCTATCATCTCGTCTGTCAATCTTGCGGCTGCTTGAGCATACGTGATAGCTTTTTCTCCTCTTTCCAGAGCCTCTTTCCATTTCTTTCTGGCCTCTTCCCTTGCTGCTTCTCTTTCTCTAACAGTCCTTCTCTTGAATTTTGGCGGCTCTCCATCGAAGACAAAAATTGGCTTGATGCCAGCCTCAATTAGATTGGATGTTCTGTAGAAAAGACCTGAAAGATGCGAAGTTATTCTTCCTTTGCTGTCCCTCAGTGGCTCACCTGTCATCCTGTCGCGAATTATCGAAAGAAATTGGTAAAGTGTGTTGAAAGCATCGATGGCAATTTTTTTACCAGATAAATCCACTAACTCAATTTCTTTCTTTGGAATAACATTTCCTAACTGTACTCCCATAATTAATTAAAAGTGAAAGAATAAGATAAAAGGAAAGAATTTATTTTTTTCTTGCCTTTTTCTCTTCTGAAGCAAGCTCTCTCTCGATCTTCCATTCATCCCATTCAAGCCAGAGGATGAACAGACCCAAGAGAAATACCATCGGTGGTACAGCTCCGTTGAGCACTGTCTTAAGGTCTGACAAGCCATTTCTGTTTATGTATTGTTCAGAACCTTGAAGCAACCACCATATGCTACCTGCTATTAAAATGATTGCAAGTAAAATCTTTACTATGGGATGCAAAATATCACCTTTAAAATATATAAAGAATATAATATTTAAATCTGAGTGATAGAATGGCGAACAGTGGCTACAAATATTTGTCAAGACTGAGAAGGAAAGCTAAAGAAGAGGTTGGGGACTTGATGAGAGGAAGGTTTGTGGGATGGAGGAAGAAACAGACTGTGGAAAGAATTGAGAGACCTACAAAACTTGACAGGGCAAGAGCTTTGGGTTATAGGGCAAAGCCGGGATTTGTTTTAGCCAGAGTAAAGGCGAGGAGGGGTGGTAGGAGAAGGGCAAGGTATCATCGTGGGAGGAAGCCTTCAAAAGCCGGAATGGTTCACTTCACATCAAAACAATCCTTGCAAGCTATTGCAGAGCAAAAAGCTCAGAGAAATTTTCCAAATCTTGAGATTTTGAACAGCTATTTGGCAGGCGAAGATGGAACTACAAAATTCTTTGAAGTTATTTTGGTTGACCCAAGAAATCCTCATATCATCAACGATCCAAAAATCAATTGGATCTGTCAACCTCAGCACAGGAGAAGGGCTTTGAGGGGATTGACTTCTGCTGGAAAGAAAGCTAGAGGATAGAGCAAACATATGCGATAATCGTTTTATTGCTGCGTGGGTTCAAATCCCACCTCCTGCACCACTCCTCGAACCATGCCTTTCCTTACTGACAAGATTTTAGCTTATTTGTCAGAGACGAAGAGTTTTCTCTAGTTAAATCAAATCCATATGTTTCAATCCTTCTTTGGCCAATTTTTCAAGAAAATATCCTGTGCCGAAGCCGAAATCCAATATTTTACCTTTTTTCCTAATGAATTTTTTAAAATACCTATATCTAAAGTATGTATAATTCTGGTATTCATATCTCTTTTTTTGTTTGAAATGCATGCCCCAGAATTTAATTAATCGCATTACCATAATATTGAATTATTGTAACTAATAAAAATAATCATTTTAATAATTTTAATTAGATTGAAATGATTAAATTCATGGATAAGGTTGATTACATAAAAACAATTTTATATTTGAAGTTAAACCTATTTCGTTCAGCTGATATTTTGATTACAACTAGATGTAGTACGGGTTGCAGATTTTGCATATATAAAGGCATTCCTAAGAAAGATATGCCTTTCAAAACGATTGAGAAAGGGTTGTCATTATACAAAAAATTAAATATTAAAAAAATCAGAATAAGTGGTGGTGAACCTTTTGAGGCATATGATAAACTTTTTTACATAGTAAAAAAAATTTTGAAATTCTGGCACCCAAAAAATATTTATTTGATAACATCTGGTAATTGGGCGATTGAAAAAGAAAAGATAGAGCAAATGCTAAATCCTTTAATTGAAATGGGACTGAAAAATTTCATAATAAGTATAGATGCCTTTCATCTCGAAAAAATAAACACAAGAAATATACTTATGCTTTTAGATTATTTTAAGAAAAGAGGAATAAAAGTTAGAATCAATGTAAGATACAACAATCGAATTAAAAAACATATAAAATTTTTCCATCTGATTAAAAATAATTATAATATTGCATTTTCCACTTTTCGAGTAGCGAGAGTTGGGGGAGCTGCATCATTAAGTGAAAAAGAAACAAACATTGACATGAAGAAACTTTTGGAATTCAGAAAAATATTCGACAAGCAAAGTAAACTAAGGGATATAATAAAAATGATACTTGGTTCGTGCCTTTATTTAACACTTTTCCCTAATGGGGATCTTCATTTCTGTTGTGTAAAAAGAGAAAATACAAAAATTTGTAACATAAACACCGATAATTTTTATATGTGCCTTCAAGCCATCAATAATTGTTGTTTAGACAACATTTATAGAAGTATGCTAGTACATTCTAATTTGCATTATGAAATTTGTGAATTTTGTCCAATTTGTACAAAAAATAAGACTATATGATGGTGAAATTGATATTCAAGCTCTGTTTATTGTTTTTAATTCATCAAATTTGTACACAAACTAAATAAAATGTATCTAAAAAATCTTTTTATGAAATTTAAATTTTTTGTCTTCCAGAAAAATCTCGATTTATCGGAAATGATTCCATATTTTTATAATTATTACAAATATCAGAGCCTTGAGTAAGTGAAAGTAATCCGAGATTAACTGTGTCGATATTTCTCCTATTCTTAAAAATAAATTTCAAAGATTCAAGAAAATAAGATAAATGAAAAACTAAATAATACACAGTACAATCTCTAATTATGAATTGTTTTGATTTACATGTTCATAGCGCTTTCAGCGGTGGCGAGTCTGACTTAGAGCAATTAGCAGAAACCGCAAAGCAACTAGGTTTTAATGGAATCTGTTTTGTTTTTTATTATCAGGATGATAGGCAAAAGGATATACTATTAGCAGAAATGAATAGGATAGGCAAAGAAATCGGAATTGAAACTTACTTGGGGTTTGAGGCAAGAGATCTGAAAGAATTAAGAGTCCTGACAAATAAAAGAAGAAGTTTTGATATACTCTTGGTTAGGGGAGGAGATTTGGAATTGAACAGGGCTGCATGCGAGACTCCTGAGGTTGATATTCTGACGCATCCTGAATACCAAAGAAATGATCCTGGTTTGGACCATGTTTGTATGAAGTTCGCTGCAAAGAACAAAGTTGCTATAGAGATGAATTTCAGAGAGATTTTGATATCAAACAAAGCAACAAGAGCAAAGATAATGTACAATATCAAGCATAATATCGAAGTTGCGAAAAAATATCATGCACCCGTAATTCTTTGTTCGGGGGCAATTTCACACTGGGAATTGAGAAGTCCAGAATGCTTGATTTCCATGGCAACTCAACTTGGTCTAGAATTGAAAGATGCTAAAAAATCTATTTCAGAAGTTCCTGAAAATATTATCAAGCGGGTAAAAGAAAGAAAAAGTAAGAAATGGGTTATGCCTGGAGTTAAAGTGGTAAAATGAAAAAGAAATCAAATATTAAAGTTCGGGCTATTACGAGAATACTAAAGTACCCTTTTGTGCCTGTAGCGGTAGATTGTGTTGTTTTAAAAAACAAAAAATTGGTTTTAATAAAAGTTAGTGATAAAAAGAAGCCTTATTTGAAAAACAAATATGTTCTTCCGGGTGGGTTTGTTAATGTTGGTGAAACATTGAAGAGTGCCGCAGCGAGAGAAGTTAAAGAAGAAACAGGATTGAAAGTTAAGGTTCTTAAGATGATTAATATTTATGACAATCCTAAAAGAGATCCTCGAGGTCATGCTATATCAATTGGTTTTTTGTGCAGAGTAATTGGCGGAAAACTTTATAGAAGAGGTGTAACTAAAGAGATAAGATTAGTTTCTCCGAGAGAAATAAAAAACTTGAGATTTGGTCTGAATCATAAAAAAATTATAAAAGATTGTGGTGTGCTGAAATGAAAGAGGAAAGACTGAAAATTTTGTTGCCAAGTTTGAGAGAAAGAGAAAGATATATTTCTTTTCAGGTTATTTCTGAAGAGCCAATCCACTACTCTGACTTGGAGGCTGCAATCTGGAATATCTTTCTTGATTTTTTTGGTGAAGTTAGTGTTTCTGAGTTATCGCTTTGGTTGATTAAAAATCTTTGGGATGAAAGGAATCAGGTTGGAGTAATAAGATGCAATAATAAATCTGTTGAGAAGGTCATAGCTGGTTTGGGTGTGATATCTAGACTGGGTGATACGAGGGTAATTTTCAAAATATTAAAGGTCTCGGGAACAATTAAAGGGCTTAAAATCTAGAAGAGATTCGTATAATTTTTAAAAAGCGAGATTTTTATTCTGGTTTTAAATAGATTTTTTTGTCTATAGAAGGCATAATTTGCTTTTTTAATCATATAAGCAGACTTATTTTTTTCTTCTTTTCTAAATTCATCGGAAATTCACTTCCCAAAGGAGTAAATAAAGTATATCACTATTTCTTTTTGTAAATCGAAGTATTGGAATGAAATTAATAGGATTAGAAGATTTACCAAATAAGTTTAAAGTTTATTTGGAAGATAATTTTAGAAAAAAATTAATCAAAGACGCGGTCAAAAAGAGTGGTGGATTTATAAAATTGTCTAAAGAGCTCAGTTTTGATTGGAGTAACCTATGTAAACTCAGAAGAGGTTATAGATTAATCAACAAAAGAAAAGTCTTTATTTCATAAAAATACCATTGCTAAAGAAGATACTGGAAATAGATAAAATACCTCTTTCCGAAACTGAAAAGAATGTAGTGGGTTTGGCTACAAACAAAGTATTGGTCAAAACCAAACTACCAATTTATTCCAGTCCAGAACTAGCTTCTATTATTGGACACTCAATTGGAGATGGCCATGTAAGTAATGAGAGGTTTAAATACGTAAACCAGAGAAAAGAACTTGTAGAAAGAGTTAAACAAAATGTGAGCTTGATTTTTGGTTGTGTTGGCAGTGAATTTTTTGTCGAAGAAAAGGTATGTTATGGCATACAGTATCCAGCTGTTATAGGAAAGTTATTAGGAATGTTGGGAGCTCCTCTAGGTAGAAAAGTTACTAAAAATTTTTCAGTACCAGAATGGATAATCAATAGTTCTGATAAAATAAAATGCGAATTTGTAAAAGCATTATTTGATGGTGAGGGATCTGTGGTGTGGGGTAAAAGGCAACGCTTTCTTTCAATCTCAATGTATAAACAAAATAATTTAATTGAATCACATAAAATTTTTCTCAATCAGGTAAGAGAATTGCTAATTTGTTTTGAAGTTAAACCGTCTAAGATCTGCTTTAAGAAAAACTATAAAGATACAAAAGAATTTGGCTTCAGAATTTATTCAAACGAAAGCCTGAAGAATTATTTTAAACATATAGGGTTTAGCCATCGATTAAAGCAAGAGAAACTTAAATATTTAATAGGGATAAAATCAATTTAAATTATGATTCAACTATATAATTTTATAAGAGGTGATTAACCATACCAGAAATGTTACCCGAATACATGGGCTACGACAGGACAAATGGATAAAATTCCAGTCTATTCGCCGTATTTAGCCCAGATGGTCGCTTGTTCCAAGTGGAATACGCGAGGGAGGCTGTGAAAAGAGGGACCACTTGCATTGGTATAGTTTTCAAAGGTGGTGTTCTGTTTGCGACTGTCAAGCCGACGACAAGCTTGATGGTCTCGGATTCTCTTGAAAAAATATTTCAATTAGATGATCATTCCGGAGCGGTTGCTTCCGGTCTTTTGGCAGACGCAAGAGTGCTGGCAAACCAAGCAAGAGTGAGAGCTCAAATCCACAGGATAACTTATGAGGAATCAATCGACATCTGGAGCCTAGCAAGGACCGTTGCTGACAGGATGCAGATCTCAACTCTTTATGCTGGCTTGAGACCATATGGTGTCTCGTTCTTGATCGGTGGTATAGACAAGACAGGAATCCATCTCATAGAAGCTGATCCTTCTGGCATGCTCTACGAATGGTTTGCATACGCAATTGGAAGAGGCGCTGCAGTTGCTAACAAGATTCTCAAGCAAAAATGGAAGGCTGACATAACTGAGAAAGATGCGCTGAATGTTGCTCTGGATATCATATCGAAAACTGAGAAAGAGAGAGGAGAGGCAAAGGCTGACATAGCAGTCATAAAGATTGAGGACAAGAAATTCAGAAAACTTTCGGAAGACCAGATCAAGAAGATAAAATAAATCACTCTGAAATTTATTTGATCATCGCTCATATTTATTAAGGTGTCAATATCGCAATAGGTGTAGATAAGGCTGTCGTTGCAAGATTGCATCATGCGGACCAAAGGTTCGAAATACTTGTTGATCCGAATAAAGCTTTGGATTTCAAGAGAGGATTAAAAGTTAGCATGGATGAAATTTTAGCTTATCCTGCAGTCTATCGAGATGTCAGGAGCACTGAGATGGTTCCAGAGCAGGATCTTCAAAAAGCCTTTGGCACAACTGATGTTAGAAGAATTGCAGAGAAAATCATAAAGGAAGGAGAGCTGCAGTTGACGACTGAGCAGAGAAGACAGATGGTCGAGCAGAAGAGAATACAGGTAGCGAACATTATTTCAAGAAAAGGAATAAACCCGCAGACAGATTCTCCCCATCCACCACAAAGGATAATGAATGCGATGGACCAAGCTGGAGTGAATATCGATCCTTTTGTTGATGCAGAGCTACAGGTCGATAAAGTTTTAAAAAGTATAAAAACCATATTGCCTATAAAGTTCCAGAAAGTGGTAGTTCAGATCAAGGTGCCTCCGCAATTCTCTGGAAGCGCCTACTCTGTGCTGAAGGGCGCTGGAACGATCTCAAATGAACAATGGTTAGGAGATGGTAGTTTGCAAATTAATATCGAAATATTGGCGGGCGTCCAAGACGAGTTGTTCCAGAAGATTTCATCCTTGACTCACGGGAACTTCGAAACAAAAATCGTGAAGAGGGAAGACATATGAACGAAAAGAGAGAGGTAGTTTTGCCAGGAGATTTCCTTACTGAGAAGGCTGGAAGAAAGGTAGGCTTTGGTGCTTATTTCGAGGGGGAGAAAGTTTTTGCAAAAGTCCTTGGTTTACCAAGGATTGGGGAGAATGAAATTTCTGTTATTCCTCTTGCCGGTGTTTATATTCCTAGAATCGGAGACAAAGTCATAGGCACGATCTCGAGCGTTGAAGTTTCCGGTTGGATGGTCGATATAAATTCCCCTTATGTTGCATTCTTGCCCTTAGCCGAAGGTGTTAGAGAGTTTGTGGACACTTCAAGAACAGACATAAGCACATTTTTCAACGCAGGCGACATAATTTTCTGCACGATATCAAAGGTTACGAGGAACAAAACAATCCAAGTCTCGATGCAGGATATCGGCAACAGGAAGCTCTATGGTGGAATGGTCATCAAAGTTAGTCCTAACAAAATACCGAGGATCATCGGTAAAGAGGGAAGCATGATAAACATCATAAAACAAAAAACCGGATCGGAGATATACACTGGAAGAAATGGCATCGTCTGGGTAAGAGGAGAGAATAGCGCAAAGGCAATAGAAGCTGTACTGATGGTGGAGAAAGAATCTCATACAGTCGGGTTGACCGAAAAAATTGAAAAATTATTGAGTGAGTGAAATGGCAAAAGGAAACATCAAATTATTGATTGATGGGAAAAGAATGGACGGCAGATTGCCAGAGCAACTGAGACCGATTGAGATGAAGGTTGGAGTTGTGGGTAGAGCTGATGGATCTGCTCTGGTGAAATTTGGTAACACGATTGCAATAGCAGCTGTATACGGTCCCAGATCGCTCTTTCCAAGATATTTGCAGGAAGCACAAAGCGGTATCTTGCGTTGCAGATATAATATGGCAGCTTTTTCTGTGGAAGACAGGAAATCACCAGGACTAGACAGGAGAAGCGTTGAGATTTCAAAAGTTATGAGGCTTGCACTTGAGCCGGCAATATTTTTGGAAGAATTTCCAAAAGCGACGATAGATGTTTTTGTCGAGATTCTGCAAGCAGATGGATCAACAAGAGTGACGGGAATAAATGCCGCGAGCCTTGCACTGATGAGTGCTGGCATACCGATGAAGGACATGGTCACTGCTTGCTCTGTCGGAAAAATAGATGGTTCTTTGATTCTTGACTTGAATGGCGTTGAGGACAACAATTCTGAGTCTGACATGGCTTTTGCGTTCATGCCGACTAAAGATAAAGTCACGCTTTTGCAAATGGATGGGAATCTGAGTCAAGAGGAAATTAAAAAATTGTTCAAACTTGCTAAAGATGCCTGCAAGAAAATCTATGAACTTCAGAAGAACGCGATAAAGGAAAAATACAGGTGAAACAATGTCTAATTATGTGATTGATATGATTGAAAACAGGAGAAGGATAGATGAAAGAAAGCTTGATGAATTCAGGAAAATAGAGATAAAAGCAAACATAATCAAAACCGCTGAAGGCTCGGCTTCTGTGAAAATTGGGGAGACGGAAGTTATAGCTGGGGTGAAGCTCAACACTGGAGAACCGTTCGCTGACACGCCAAATGAAGGAGTTTTAATTGTCAACGCTGAATTCACTCCTCTGGCCTCACCAGATTTCGAGTCCGGTCCGCCAGGAGAGGATGCAGTTGAACTGGCAAGGATCGTCGACAGGGGAATAAGGGAGTCAAAATGCATAAAGATGGAAGACTTGTGCATAGAGCCGGAGAAAAAAGTCTGGTGCGTCTTCATCGACATACACATCATCAATCATCAAGGCAATTTGATCGACGCGGCTGCTCTCGCAAGCATTGTCGCTCTTTTGAACGCGAAGATACCGAAACTCGATGGTGAAAAGATAATCAGAAATGAGTTTGAGAGGAAATTGCCAGTTCGGTACGAACCTATAACTGTAACTGTTTGTAAAATTGAAGACAAATTTTTGATCGACCCTATTCTCGAGGAGGAGAATATGGTTGAAGTCAAGCTAACTGTTGCTGTCAGGGATGATGACAAGGTTTGTGCTCTGCAGAAGCAGGGAACCAAGGAATTAGATATAGAGGACCTGGAAGAAATGATCAAGATTGCGATGGAGAAAAGCAAGGAAATAAGGAAGATGGTGGAATGAGCATAAAACACATCAGCAAGAAGATCAAGCTTGGAAAGATAAGGAAGGTCAGGACTGCTCCGAGATGGGTTGATATAAAAAAATTTGGATTGAAGAGGGCCAGGACGAGAAGGGTTTCTGTGAGCAAAGTGAAGAAGTGGAGAAGGACAAGATTGAGAGTTTAGATGCTGAGAATTTTTGTTTTAATACCGTGATTGTATGGCCGAGGAAAAAATACTGACGCTGAATATGAGAAAAGAAATGTCAAAGGGACCGAGATATAGAAAGATTAACAGATTGATCTCGACTTTGAGAAAGAAAATCCAGAAAATGTACAAGGATCAAAAAATAATAATTGACAAAACTGTGAATGAAGAAATTTGGAAGAGAGGCACAATAAATCCTCCGGCGAGTTTGAAGCTTAAGATAATAACAGTAGATGAGAAGACTGTTAGAGTTGAAATGGGAAAGTGATGGGTTGAAGATCTGGCAAACCAATTTTTATGGGGACCATAACTTGGGTTTGTATGGTAAAACTTCTGATAGGATTTGTATTCTGGGGAGGATTCTGGAGGGAAAGAGAGAGCATATAGAGAATGTTTTGAGGGCTAAGACAGTTGCTTTGACTCTTTCAAATACAGACCTCGTTGGCATATTCTGCGTTCTTAATGAAAATGGGATGCTGCTGCCAAAGATTGTGACTGACATGGAAAGAGAAAAGTTTGCCGAACTCAAAAAAATATTTGGCATCAATGTTGATTTCTTGAATACGAAATTCACTGCTCTTGGTAATTTAATTCTTTGCAACAAACATGGCGCTGTCATCAGCAAATTGTTCACAAGGAAGGAGAAAAGAATGATTGAGGATTGTCTTGATGTAGAATCTTGTTTTTCAACTATTGCAGGAATTCAAAGTGTTGGATCTTGTGGAATTGCAACGAACAAAGGATGCCTGCTGCATAGGGATGCAACAGAGGAAGAAATCAAAAATGTGGAGGAAATTTTAAAAGTAAAAGTTGACATCGGAACAGCAAACTTCGGTTCACCTTTCGTCGGCTCTTGTGTCATCGCCAACAACAATGGAGCAATCATAGGTGAGAGCACAAGCGGACCAGAAGTAGTAAGAATTCAGGAATGCTTAGGATTTTTATAAAATTATTTATTCTGCTGCTTCCAGATCGTCAAGCTGCATTTGCCGCAGTACCATCTGTTCGCATGCTCAGCCATAAAAGTTCCTTCACCGCATCTATCACATATCTTCAACTTTCTCTCAATTTTTCCTTCTTTAACACTGAAGAATTCATTTTGCTTCACTGCTTTGTGCTTCACTTTTCTCCACCTTTGGTTTTTCTTCTTTCTTTTTCTTGACTTTTATCTTTGGTGGTTCTTGATAAATTTTGACCTTTGCCGTCGATTCCTGTATTCCTTTTTTTGTAAAGATGTAATCAACTACAATGTGCTCCTCAGGAACAGAATATTTTGCAGCCATCTCTTTAATCAGATCTTGTTTTTTTGGCGTCGGTGATTGAGCATGCTTGATGCCAAGCTTCAGCTCTCTCCTCTTCAAAAGGGCGTTTTCTCTGTCTTCTATTATCTCAACATCCATCTAACCACCAAAATTAACCAACGTACAGGGCATATTTTCCTGGCTCAGCAATGTTTAGAAGCTTTGCAACCTCGCTGTTCGTGTCCAAAATGATTACCATTCCTTTCCAGCTTGTGGAAAGATTTGTTGATTTGCATATCGGGCAGACCTTCTCGCTCGTGAACCTCCTGCAGTTCCTGCAGACTTGCGTTCTCTTTGCCATTTTATTCCTTCCCTTTCTTCAATCTTTTCTTTTCTTCCTCTATCCAAGAAAGAGCTCCAAGCATCGGCTGTCTCATCGTCAACCCGATTTTATTATCCTCCTTGCCAAAGCTTATGGAGATTGTCCTTGCCCTTATCAAGTCTCCTTCCTTCAGGCTTCTCTTGCTTTCCTTGCCCAAGAACACTGAATTCTTGTTGTCAAAACTCACGAAGTCGTCCATTAATTGAGAAATGTGTATCAATCCGTCCATAGGTCCTATGCGGACAAAAGAACCAAATTCCGTATTATCGATCACTTCGCCGTATACAAGCTCTTGAATCTCCGGTTTGAAAGTTAAAAGCTTGAAGGTTGTGTCATAGAAGACTCCTGGATCGCCAGGAATTATTTTTCCCTCGCCGACTTTTTCCACTTCCGGGCAAGAGATGATTAGGCCTAGCCTTGGATCTATAGAGCCCTCATAAGTCTCCTGAATGCTCCCCTTGACAGCGTCCTTGACCTTCATGTTGAGCTTCGTCGGAGGCACTCTGACCTTGTCCTCAACTGTAACTATCTTGTACATCTTCCATCTCCTGTCTAAGCAGATTATAAATTATGATTTCTTAAAACATATTTAAGAGCATTTTTTTGATTTAAATAGGTTAAACGCTTTAAAGCATCTTTTGCGTCCACCCATTTAAACTTATCATGCTCTCTCTTATCGATCTTGATTTTTTTGTCAAACAGCTGAATGATGTAGAGCCTGCCTTTGGCCCCGTGGAATCTGTGCTGATCTTTCATGTATTCTCTCGGCCATTTGTATTTTAACAGATGTCTTGTCTTGGCAAATATTCTGAATCTCTTTGCTCCAGTCTCTTCAGCAATTTCTCTTCTCAGGCATTCGCCCTCGCTCTCGTTCTCCTTCAACCCGCCTTTCACCAGCTCCCAGCCTCTCCAGTTCTTTACCCTGTGGAGAATCAAGAACTTTGTTTTTTTGTCTTTTATGAAAACCACGGCAAAAATATATTTTCTGAATTTTTTCATACAGATCATTGTCAGCTCATTGCCAAATGTTTTTTTGACCTCAAATAAATTGTTTTGATTCCTAAATTCTTTAGCTTTTTCCTCAATTCCCTATCATTCGTGGCAATTATCGTGTCTTCATTCGCCAAATTTAAAACTGCTTTATCTGTATCCTTCTCCTTAACTTTTACTATCCCTATTCCTTCCAGTCTTATCATCTCTAAGGCAATCTTTGCAAATTTGCTAGATGATCCTCTTCCCTCAGCTATTTTTTTCAGCTCGGTGACTGCAGATGAAAACATGAAGAGTCTATAAGGCTCTGTTAAAATTACTGAAAGCTCCTCAGCATCAATCTTGAACTTGGCAAGGTCGATTAAAAAATTTGTGTCGAGTAAAATTCTTTTCATAAGATTACATTTATATACTGTGGATTCAAAATTAAAATAAGTTGATATGAAAGGGATATCTGACGTTATAGCAATGCTCTTGATGTTGCTCGTGACAATTGCACTGGCTGGAATGGCGGCCATATACATATTCGGAATATTTGGTGGTACGACAAGCAAAACAATTTCTATAATAGACAGGGGTTGTGTTGCTGGAAGCTCATACTATGTGACAGTAAAAAACCTTGACACAACAAACAACATAACAGCAGATACCGATTTGATAGTCAGAGTGGATAATATACAGGTAACGACAATAACTTGGAGTCCAACAACTATTTCCGCACTTGGAACTTCCACTGGAACAATAACCAATCCTGCGGGCGGAACAGCTGGCACTTCCCACAAAATAAAAGTGACCGGACCTTCAAATTATGAAGAAGAAATAGTCAATTGCTGAATTCAGATTAGCAGACCGTAGCCGAAAAGATGCCATCTTCCGCTGATTTGTTTGGAAATCGTAATCCTATCATTCTTTTCAACACAAACGGGGATTTTCAGTTTAAGACTAATCCTATTCTTTTTTATCTCCACCACGCTTCCTATTGATCTCGCTGTTCCAACATTAATCATCAAATCTTCGCTCAATTTGATTGGTGGCATTGTTTTCAGTTCTTCCATTCCAACTATTCTCTCCAAAAGTTTTATTTCCATCGTTAAATTATACTGGGCTTCTGGCAATTTTTCTGGAAGACCCACCACATTACCAACCAAGGAATCTGACTTTGTCAAAAATGGGTCTAGTTGAGTTAACACTCCTAACAAACCACCTGGACCAGCCTCCTGTAAATTTCTCTTTGCCTTTTGCAGACCAACGACTTTGGTGAGAAGCGGAACGTATTTGTTTTCAATCCTTGTCCCTGGCTCGATCTCAATTTCATCACCTACTTTGAGCTTGCCACGTAATATGGCTCCGCCCAAAACACCACCAACCAATTTATTTGGTTCTGCACCTGGTTTGTTTATGTCAAAACTTCTCGCCACGAACATCCTCAAATCCTTTGTCTCATCTCTCTTTGGTGTTGGGATGGATTTTTCTATGGCTTCTATCACAGCATCTATGTTGATCCTTTGCTTTGATGATACGGGTATTATTGGAGCGTTCTCTAGAACTGTTCCTTTCACGAATTCTTTTATTTCCTGATAATTTTTAAGCGCCTCTTCCTCTGAAACCAAATCTATTTTGGTCTGCACAATCAAAACATTTTTAATTCCGATCACGTTAAGAGCAGTCATGTGCTCTCTCGTCTGAGGTCTTGGGCACTCCTCATTAGCGGCTATAGTTAAAATAGCTCCATCCATCAGTGCAGCTCCTGTCAACACAGTTGCCATCAGCGTCTCGTGGCCTGGGGCATCTATAAAACTAACAGTTCTCAAAATCTCGCAATCAGAGAAGCATATGGGGCATTTTTCGCTCGTGCAGAAGTGGCCGTTCTTGCATTTGTAAAAAGTTGCATCGGCATACCCAAGCCTTATCGTTATTCCTCTCCTCAGTTCCTCAGAATGTGTCAATGTCAGCTTACCTGTCAGCGCTTCAACAAGGCTTGTTTTGCCATGGGATACGTATTCGGTTACTTTTCAGTAATGTCCGACCATCCCAATGTTTACTTCAGGAATCATCTTTCTGTCAATCTCATTGTTTTCTACTTTCCTCACCTCCGGCTTTAGCTTCTTCTGCTTTCTGCTCTCCCGCCTTCTTCGGAACAAGCTCTTCCAAAACTTTCTCCCCCTTCTTAGTGATAACTGCATTTATCTGGACAATAGAATCAGAAATCGTGTTCCCACGTATCGTCTTTCTCTTCCTCTGTCCTTTTATCTTTGGATGGAAACCTGGTGGGTTTGCTAGCAAAACCCTTTTCTTAACAGCCCCTTGAACATCAGGACGCATTGGAAAACCATCTTTATCGGTTCCACCAGTTATTTTAAGCGTGTATCCTGTCAACCCGGCAAGATCACCGTTGAACTCTTCTCCAATCTTTTTCCCTATGAGCCCGGCTGCCTTAGATTGATCTACCTCAAGCTGGTAAGACTTCCTTGTCTCAGGTTCTGAAACTACCATTTTGAATGTTGCCATACCATCACTTTTATTGAAATTAAAATTCTACATATTTATTGTTAAGAGCTTTTCAAATATCTATATAAGATGGTTTATACAAAAGAAAAATCTTCTATATATGGCTTAATCAGATTGTATAAATCTTTAGATTTCATTCGAATTGTCACGGTTTGTAACCCAGCATTAAATTCTACCATATCGTTGTCCAAAACTAATCTATCTATATAAGTTGTAAGATTAGATAAAATTCCGAATGGGTGACACCCCCAATCTCACAACCAGTTTTTTTAAATACCTCCTCTTGGTTAGCAAGAGTAAGGTCTTTTGTTCCAATAGTTCTCGCTAACTTTTTGAGATCTATTTTCCTATTTACGGAAACTAGAGCCAGAACAAATTTTTTTTCTTTCGTTTTTAAAAGTATAGACTTAATAGCATAATTATCGTGGGGCTGTTGTAGTTTAGCTTTCTTTGTTGTGAATATTGGCTCATGCTCAAATATTTTATATTCTACCTTATTGCTGTCCAAAAGACTCTTAATTAACTTCAGTTGTAATTTGCTCATAGTATACTAATAATTTAATAAGAAAATAATTAATTTATTCTAACATTTCTTTAGCTACGTCAACAAATTTATTATACTTTTTAGCATGTTCTTTTAAAAATTCTCCTAAAAAGCTCTTTAAAATACTTTTATTTTCTCCACACAATAATTTACCTTGGCGTTCTCTATCAAATATGTTTTTTACAAATTCGGAGTCCGGATGATGAAATTTATACATCATGCAAGCGGGGCATATTTCGGGTCTTCCGCCTAATCTTCTCTGTTCTTCTTCTGTATCTCTGCCACCAGTAATAGCATTGCTAACAATTTTCTGCATGCTTTCTATTTTTTCTGTGAGCAAAATTGCTGAACCCTCTTTACTTTTGGACATTTTCTCTTTATAGTTACTTAAACTTGGTAAATGTGATAAATAAACTGATGATGGGAGTATAAAATCAAATTGTTTAGAAAATCTACGAGCTACATCTCTTGTTAATCTTATTATAGGTTCTTGATCTATTCCGACTGGAACTAGCGTAGGTCCTATACCATCTTTTAACTGTGGATAAAGTATATCAGAAATTTGTAGATAACATGCAGCAAACTTTCCTAAATCATAATGGCCTAAAGCAGCTTTCATCATGTTTAGCGTAACTTTTTTAGAAACCATGTGTGAAAATGCAAAATATTCTGAAGTTTGTTTACTTTGTATGGAAATATCTTCCTTTTTAACACCTAAAGTCAGAGCATTTGCTAGATTATCTATTGCATACTCCTTAGCTTTCTTTAGATTTGGGATTTTACCATCTGGCCTACTCACATAAGCATCTAAATCACATATGATAAAATATCCTCTTTTAGTAAATTTTCTAAAATAATTATAGACATCAATAACTGCCTTATGACCAAAATGAAATTCTCCAGATGAAGCAAACCCCGATACTAAAACAAAATCTTTATTATTTTTTATTTGTTTTATGATTTTATCAAAATCTCTATAACCTATGATTAATTCCCTTTCAAAAAAATAACAATCTTTAAAGAAATCTTTAACATAATTGCTAACAGGCTCGATCCCAAATTTACGGTATATATTATCATACCTATCAAAGGTTCTAGCACCCCATGGATCAATTATTTCTCTTTCCATAAGCTCACTTTCAGAAATATTTTAATATATACTCCTCTAGATTTTTATAGGTAATTTCTTTGAGTGCTCTAATATTCGGTTTTTGTGAATAAAATTCATCATATATTGTTATTTTTTTAAACTTATTTTCTAAATGTTGTTTTGCCATTTCAGCAATAATTGCAAGATCTAAAATCTGATTTGGCTTCTTTGGTGATGGCGAAATTTGAGTATTTTCAATCAGATCTTTAACTACTTCAAGAGAAGTCTTACCTAGAGTAATTCTGTTTTTTGTCATATCTCCACTCCCTACCTTATATGGGGTTAAACCAAACTCTTTTATCGAAGGCGAACTTAGATAGGCACCATAAGGTAATCCTAATGGATATGTAGGATAAAGATATATCGAAAGTAAAGGATTTACATCAAAATATTTTAGAAATACATTAGCTGTTCTGTCATATAATTTTTCTCTAGGTGGACCAACTTTTATATCAAGTCCTAAAATCGTTGCAATTTCTTCAAAAGAATACACGTATCCTCTTTTTCTTTCCATATCTAATCTATCCTCAGGAACAGTTTTTTCTATCATTTCTAGAACAATAGGATTAGCAAAACTAATTTCCCTTATTTTTTGGAGCTTTTTTTCAAATTCATTTGTAGATACCAAGTCACTCATCAATCTAACATCATAAAAACATTTGTACACTTTCTTGATGTTATCAGCAAACTGCTTCCTTTCTTCTGCAATCTTTTTAAACTGTTTTATTTCGTCTGGATAATTTCTGTATACACCAAGATCAGCTATTAAGATGGTTGGTTTAATATCTACCTTATAAATATTATTTAAGGTTTTAGAAAGCATACTAATGAAAAAATAATATTTAAGGCTATCTATGGGATGACCCTTTTCATCAAATGTTTCTCCATAAATTATCGATATGGGTGTTGAAGAGGCTTTTCTCTTATTTATTCGGTCTAATATATTTTCTATTGAAGAATGCTCTAATACCAATCCTTTTTGCGAAAGTAGTTCACTTAATTGCATTGAAATCTACCCAAATTTAAATAATTTTTACTTTTTATAATATTAATTCGTCCGCCATTCTTGCTATCTGGTGATACCATCTTGTTTTGACCTTTCTCTTTTCTTCGGGAACATATGCTTCTAATGGCGTATTCCAAAAACTTGGTTTGATGGGGGTTGCATTATAATCAAAATATGATAAATTTCTTTGTATTCCCCTCTCAATGATACTTAATTCCATTTTATGATTTTCTGGAAAAGCTTCATATTCTCTAAGACTCTTTAAAATGGCATATTCATATACAGCCCTTCTTCTTTTTTGATGTTCTTTTATTACACTAGTAACCATAGTCTTAAATCGCTCTATAGTTAACGGGTTCTTATCATTAAGTTCTGAAAAAACAAGTTGTCTCCTTTGTATAGATTGAAGAACTTTAGATTCATCCTTCAATTTAAATTTTTCTATTTTTGAATACGTATCTTCTATTCTTTCTTTTAATGAGAGTTTATTTATCCTTTCAAGGAGCTTGCTACCGTCCTGAGTAAAAGAGTAAATATTTCTTGACGGTCCTAAATAAATTGTGGTTTCAGGTTCGCTTGCACTTTCTTTTCTTCCATCTAAGTTAGAAATGCTTCTGACATAAAGAGAAGATGGAACGTTTTTGATATATTCAAATTTTCTTTCTATAGCAGCTTCAGCAAGTGTCCTTGTCATGGTCATATTTCCATCTTGATCCGCTCCAGAAAGCATAAAAGAATATTTTTTACCAAAATCAGAATGTTGAGGTAAAATGATATCTCCAACCTGTGCAATACTTGCAAATAAAAAACAATGTTGATCGGCCACAGTATCTCGACCATATATATCGGCACATTTATCAAAAGTCAATCCACGAGCTGCCATATATCCTAAGTTCATAACTCTCATTTCTTCGGATTGTAAATACACATGGGCTGCATCTAAATCTAAACCACATGCTCCCCAATCGAGTAGATTATCAGCTGCTAGATATTGATGTTGTTTTCTATCTTTTATTTTAGGATCCAAATCCGCCTCCAAATCAGCTATAGGAGTAAAAATTTGTGCTCCATTCTGCTGGAAAAATGCTAATGTACCTACCACAAGTTTGTGGCCAAAGTGACAAGGTCCACTGGGTTTTCTTCCAGAAGCAATACCATATGATGTAGGATCAGGTAAACATCTGAGTAATGAATCAATATTTCTGCCACTGTCAAATTGCTTATTGGTAACAATGAGAGGAACATTTCTATAAGAACTTAAAATTGTATATAGCTCATCAGGAATTGGCTCACCAACATTGTCATATAAAGTAGGTTCAAAACCCACAGGACGATCTTCTTTTTTTCTTTCTTCGAATACAATGCTATACCTGTCCGTAACTATTCCCTTAAATCTCGTATCACCATGGATACCTTTTTTGTCTTCGAAAGCAGGAACTGAGTACCATTTTCCTTCTTTTAGGAAATATTTTCCCTTTTTTTGAGGTAATTCTTCCATTTTATCACTGTATAGTATATAATCAATTAACTATCAATAATTAAACTTTAAATATTTAACTATTATTTTTAAATACTTACGAATGCTATATTCTGTTTAAGTGAAAGTGATGCCATTCCAATGGTTTATTGTATAACTAATTCTGAAAACTATTCTATGCCTATGCTATTTATGAAATTGCTTCTAAGTGAATTTGTTCCAACAAATTTGGAGGTGAATTTAAATGAACGGTGATAGTATTTGGCTACCGTGCTGTAATATACAAAGAAATAGGGAAAAATCATGAACAAAAGGAAATCTTATTTGAAATCAGAGCATATAGTATTAAAAGTTTATATGACATTGTAAAAACATTCTCTGATTTACAAGATAGAAATGAAAATCACTTACATGTTAGATATAGATTAGAAATTGATTAGAAATTTAAAGAATTCAGGTAAAATCTGTTTTTTATTACTGAACTTTTTTTGAATATATTCAATTTTGTCTAATGATTGTAATTAAGTTTAAATCTCTAACTGTCTTTCTTATTTAGGAGATCAAATGAGATTTGAGGATATAATAGAGTTTCTAAAATTAGAAATTGGTACTGTGAAAGATCGGGAAGGTTATATAGTTGTTAGTATGCAAGGAAAAGATGGAAAAGATATTTATGATAGTTCAACTATCGATCAATTATTTACAAATTTAACTATGAATAATGAAAAACCAGAATATGTTTGTGTATATTCTTTGTATATCAAAAATAATGTTCCATTAAGGTTTTCTATTGAATTTAAAAAAGAAGGCAATGAATATAGATGTGATATGAAAAAAGATATATAATTTTACTTGATTATCTGAAACTTAAATTAAACTTGTAGTTCCGTTATTTTGGATGATTTAATGAAACATTTTATATCGGCATCACTATTTGAATAATTTATCTATAAAATTCAAAGGTTAATTAATGGCTAAGTACAAGTTGACAGAAGAGGGAAAGGAATATTTGCAAAAGGGGTTGCCAGAAAAAAATCTTGTTGAACTTTTAAACAATTTGCCGCAAAAATCTGCAACTCTAGGCAAACTCGTCCTAAAAGTCAAAAACTTCCCCATAGCATTGAAGTGGGCTCTGGACAAAGATTGGATCAGCAAGAAGGGAGACGAGATAATTCTTTTGAAGCCGCCGTATAAAACTCCAGAAGAGGAGGCTTTGAGGAAAATTCATGAAGGAGAGGAAGTGGATGAGGAAATTTTGAATGTTTTGATCGGAAGAAATCTTGTTCAGAAGATCACAGAGGCTTACAAAAAAACAGAGGAGAGCTTGGTAAAAACTGGAAATGTAGTTGAAGAACTGACTCATGATATTCTTGTAACTGGATTGTGGAAAAATAAAAAATTCAAACCAGTAAAAGTGGGAACTGTGAGGAAGTTGGATAAGACAAAAATTATTCCTGGGAAAAGACAGCCTTATGATTATTTCCTGATGCAGGTCAGGAAGAAATTGGTCGAGATGGGATTCAAAGAAATGTCTGGATGTAAAATAATTACTGAGTTTTGGAATTTCGATGCTTTATACCAGGCCCAAGATCACCCCTCACGTGATTGGACACAGACTTATAGCTTAAAATATCCAAAATACGGCGACTTGCCCAATAAAGAATTAGTGGAAAAAGTTAAAGCCACTCATGAAAATGGTTGGAAAACTGGAAGTACAGGCTGGGAATATAAATGGGATCCAAAAAAAGCATCGAAGTTAATGCCTATAGCTCATGATACAGCTATTTCACCCATAACTCTATCTTCTAAAAGACTAGAAATCCCTGGTAAATATTTTCAGATAGTAAGATGTTATCGTCCAGATGTAATTGACGCTAAGCATGGTGTTGAGTTCAACCAAATGGGAGGTTTTGTTGTTGCCAAAGACCTAAACTTTAAACATTTGTTAGGTTTACTTAAAAATTTTGTATATGAACTTATAGGACCTTACGAAATAGAATTCACTGCAGGATACTTCCCTTTCACTGAACCGTCATGCGAGATTTTAGTGAAACACCCAAAATTAGGATGGATAGAAGTTGCAGGGGCTGGTATATTTAGAGAAGAGTTAACTAAACCTCTTGGTGTAGACGTACCTGTAATAGCTTGGGGTTTTGGAATCGATAGGTTAGCGATGATTAAGCTAAAAATAGATGATATTAGAGAGCTATTTTCTAGAAATTTAGAGTGGTTAAGAAATATTCAAAGTACAAGTCAAGGTGGAACTAATGATAAAAATAGATAGGAATAAGTTAGAAGAGCTTTATATAAATCAGCAACTTGATGGTAGAGAGATAGCTAAAATTTTGGGTGTATCTTCTTGGACAGTGTGGGACAGACTAAAACTTTTCGATATTCCAGTTAGAAGGAAAGTGCCTACTCTTAAATTTCCATTTTCCGGCGATTTAAAAGAAAAAGCTTATGCATTGGGGTTTAGAACAGGAGATTTATATGTTATGAAAAAATGCAATTGCATAAGAGTTGAAACTAGCTCTTCTCAATCAAAATTCCTTAAAGTTTTTGAAAAATTTTTTAGTAAGTATGGTACTGTGAAGATATGTGAAAAGAAAGGTAATATAACAGAAAAATCATTTCATATATATTGTTATTTAGATTTCTCATTTGAATTTTTATTAAAAAAACCTGAAGAAATATCTGAATGGATAATTAGCAATAATGAATATTTTTTCTCGTTCTTGGCAGGTTATTCTGATGCTGAAGGCAGTTGGATAATAGCTAATCATACAACAAAGAAAGGTAAATCTAAGGACAGTATCTTTAACCTAGGCAGTTGCGATAAAAAAATATTACAACAAATCCATCAAAAGCTACAAGAGATTGGTTTTAATCCGCACCTTTATTTGGATAGAGAAAAGGGCACTAGTACTCAAATAGGAAAATATCATTCTGATTTCTATAGAATCAGAATATATGGAAAAAATGTTGCCAAATTAGCAGAAATAATTTTACCTTTTAGCCACTATGAAAACAAACAAAATCGTATGAAAGAAATAATTGAATTTGAAAAAATGAAAATAAACAGTCTAGGCACTGTCGAAATTCCTTGCATTCATTGTAACCATAAAAAGGTTCATAAATGCGGTTCTTTCTCATATAAAAATAAAAAACATAAACGTTACAGATGTCCAATCTGTAAAAAAGTATTTTCAGAAATAAAGTTAAGAAAAATAACGAATACAAATAACTATTTCAATCAGAATTTAGAATGGTTTAAGGTGAATAACAATGCCTAAGATCGATGTGTCTTATTCGGATTTATGCAGCCTGATAGGGAAGAAGATATCTACTGCTGACTTGAGAAGACATGTATTTTTCGCAAAAGCTGAGCTGGAGGGAGTGGAAGGTGACACGCTAAAACTGGATGTGAAAGATACAAACAGACCTGATTTGTGGTCTGCTGAAGGCATCGCCAGAGAATTGCGGGGCAGATTGGTAGGAGAAAGAGGTTTGCCGAAGTATGAAATAAAAAAGTCTGGATTGGTTGTCAATGTTGATGAAAAAGTTGCAAAAGTCAGGCCGCTGACAGTGTGCGCTGTCGCAAAAAATCTTGACATAGATGAGATTGTGCTGTCTCAACTGATTCAGTTGCAGGAGAAGGTTGCTGGGACTTTGGGAAGAGGGAGGAAGGAAGTTGCGATAGGAGTTTATGATTTGTCAAGGATAAAATCACCGATTAAATACACGACAGCTAAACTCAACAAGAAGTTCGTGCCGCTTGATTTTAAGGAAGAGATGACGATAAAAGAGGTTTTGGAAAAACATCCAAAGGGAAAAGAGTTTGGACATTTGGTTGAAGGAATGAAAGAGATACCGATTTTCATCGATTCTGCTGGTGAAGTTCTCTCAATCCCGCCAATCATCAATTCTAATTTCACTGGGAAGGTTAGTGAGAAAACAAAAGAAATCTTCATTGAATGCAGTGGGTTTGATTTCAAGTTCTTGATGCCTGCGCTAAATGTTTTGGTTGCTGCGTTGATTGATAGAGGAGCGAAGGTGGAAAGTGTAAAGGTTGTTTACCCAAGAAAAGTTATTTTCACCCCAGACTTGACACCAAAGAAAATTTCTGTTGATGTTAATTTTGTGAATGAGATTTCTGGTTTGGGACTGTCTACCAAAGAAGTTGCTAAATTGCTCGAGCAGGCGAGATATGAGATAGTTGGAATGAGGGGAAAAAAGATTGAATTGCTCTATCCTGCTTACAGGCAGGACATCATGCACCAGAGGGATGTGGTTGAGGATGTGATAATTTCTTTTGGTTACAGCAGGATTAGACCAGAACCGATTAAGTACAAGACGAAGGGGGAGATAAGCAAGATGGAAGTTTTGGCGGATAAGGTGATTGAAAAGATGGTGGGCTTGGGATTCCAGGAGATTCTCTCTTACAGTCTGACTAACAAGGAATTTTTGTTCAATAGAATGAACATGAATGAAGAAAAGGTTGTTGAGATTGAAAATCCTGCTTCATTGAACTGGAATGTTTTCAGGAATTGGTTGCTACCGAGTTTGATGGATTTTTATTCGAATAATCAGCATGTTGAATACCCGCAGAGGATTTTTGAAGTTGGTGATGTTATATTGATTGATGAAAAGCGAGAAACTAGGACAAGTGATGTGAGGAAGCTGGCAGCTGCTATTTCTGATTCAAGAGTTTCCTACGATGACATCGCTTCAGTCCTTGATGCTTTCATGTCTTCGCTTGGTGTGAAGTACAAATTAAGGAGAAGCAGGCACCCAAGCTTTATCGAGGGCAGAGTTGCAGAAATTCTATTTAAAAGCAAATCGATCGGTTTAATCGGTGAGCTACACCCTCTAGTTTTGAAGAATTGGAAGATAGAAATGCCTGTGGTTACTTTTGAAATTGACCTTGAAAAATTCATCAGCGAGTCATCCATTTGATGAGCTTATCTATAAGCCCGAAACGAATACTTGGTTTTTCTGAGAATGGTTTTCCCATCAAATTGTTGGCAAGTCTTTTGAATTCAACTGATGCGGGCGAACTTGGATTGTAATTGACAACCGGTGTTTTTGCAAAGATTGCCCTGACAACATTCCTGTCATCTGGAATTTGAGCGATAACAGGATAACCAATCATCTGCTCAATCTCTTCCTTTGTTAGTTCATAGTCTTTTTCCCTTACCATGTTCACAACTACTCCGATGATTTTCTTATTCAAACCCTCAGCAAGCTTCGCAGTCTTTAGTGCGTCTGCTGCAGAAGGCAAATTTGGGTTTGTGATCAGCAAAATCTCATCAGAAGCATTTATCGCTGATATAGCTTCTCTTCCAAGACCGGCAGCCGAATCCAAAAGAACAAAATCCGATTTTCCAAGCAAATTCAGAGTTACCTCTGATAATCTTGTTGGGTCAACTCCAGTCAAATCATCAACTGACATGCTGGCCGGAATCACTTTGAAGCCTAAAGTATGTGGATAAGTAGCTTCCTTTATCTTCGACTGGCCTTTCAAAACTTGATGAAGCGTGTTTGGAGCAAAGTGTAATCCAAGATGAATGCCCAGATTTGGGGTTGTTAAGTTAGCATCAACAGCAGTGACATCCATTCCCGATTGAGCCAGAGCAGAAGCAAGGTTAGCGGTAAGCGTTGTCTTGCCTATACCACCCTTCCCCCCGATAATCCCTATTATCCTTGTCATCAAACCAACTCTAAATTATTTTTGAATGGTAAAGCTTAAAAGCTACTTCTCTTGCTTGTCCGAGCTTCTGAAAACCATGCGCTCGAATTGAAAGGGTTTTTTGATTTCTTGCTTAACTCTTTCAACCCAACCCTCCAAGATTATCACTGCCTCGCTGAGAGGGAATTTTTCTCCCTTTGTCTTGAGCTCCACTTGCATCTGCTTGGTTTTCTTGTTTATTCTTCTGACTATGACTATTCCAAATTTTTGCTCTTGAATTTCTTCTTCCATATGCCCCCGGAGGGATTTGAACCCACGACCAACTGCTTAGAAGGCAGCTGCTCTATCCAAACTGAGCTACAGGGGCTCTATAGTTCTTTATTTAAAATAATCAAATAAATTTATACATGCATATGAATCCTAAACAAATTTTTAAGAAAATCAAAGCTCAGAAAAGGACTAACCTGACAGAATATGAATCCAGGCAAGTTCTACAGTACTACAAGATACCTTTGGCGAAGTCTGAACTGACGAAAGATGTCAATGATGCTGTAACATTGGCAAAAAAGATTGGTTATCCAGTTGTCTTGAAAGTCTGTTCACCTGATATAATTCATAAAACAGATGTGGGTGGTCTTGCAATCAATCTAAGGTCTGAAGAGGAGGTCAAAGTTGCTTTCAATAAGATAATGAGTAATGTCAAGAGGAAAGTTCCAAAAGCAAAAATCCATGGAATGCTCGTGCAGAAGATGATTGAAGACGGTGAGGAAGTGATTGTTGGAGGAAAAAAGGATCCTCAGTTTGGACAGGTGGTATTGTTCGGTCTTGGCGGTGTTTTGGCTGAAGTTTTCGAGGATGTTGCTTTCAGGGTTATCCCTATTGATGGAAAAGAAGCTGAAAAAATGATTCAGGAAATCAAAGGATACAAGATATTGAAAGGATACAGAGGTAAAAGCTATGACACAAAAACTTTGGTTGACATTTTGGTGAAAACTTCGAGATTATTGGAAGAAAACCAGCAAATCAATGAATTGGATATCAATCCGGTAATTGTTTTATCAAAAGGTGCTTTTGCTGTAGACGCAAGGATTGTGATCAATTAAGAGTTGATTGATAAAATGAGTAAAGAAGTTTTGGTTGAAGAGGGAAGGAAAGTACTTCTTCTTGGAAATGAGGCAATCGTGAGGGGAGCTTTAGAATCTGGTGTTGCAATCGTGACAACCTACCCCGGAACACCATCCAGTGAAATTGGAGACACATTTGCTGAGATTGCAAAAGATGTTGGAATCTACTTTGAATACAGCACAAATGAAAAAGTTGCACTTGAGGTTGCAGCTGGAACTGCTCTCTCTGGACTCAGGTCAATCGTTTCTTTCAAACAATTTGGATTGAATGTCGCTTCCGACTCTGTTTTTCCGATGGCCTACTTGGGAGTTAGGGGAGGAATGCTCATAGTTGTCGCTGATGATCCAAATTGCTGGAGCTCTGGTCAATCGGAACAAGACAGCAGATATTATGCGAGGGTTGCTCACTTACCAATGCTTGAGCCTTCCGATGCTCAGGAAGCAAAAGATCTGACAAAATTTGCATTTGAATTGTCAGAGAAGTTTGGTATTCCTGTTTTTGTTAGGACTACGACAAGGATCAGTCACATGAGGAGCGTGGTGAAACTGGGAAAAATTGTTAAAGGGAAAACACTCGGGAAATTTGAAAAAGGAATGAAATACAGGAACTTTCCACCCCACATCCTTGAAACTCATATGAAATTACATGAAAAAATAAACCAAATCAGAGAAGTTTCTGAGAAAAATAAAATAAATTTTATTGCCAACAAGAATGTGAAGAGCAAACTGGGAATAATCGTCACTGGTGTTTCATTTGGCTATTTGATGGAAGCGATGAAAGAATTGAATCTAAATGTTCCTTTGTTGAAGATAGGAATAACCTATCCTTTACCAGAAAAAATGATAAACAATTTTGCCAAAAATCTAAAAGAGGTTTTGGTGGTGGAAGAACTAGAGCCAATTGTTGAAACCGAAGTCAAGAGGATTGCAAAAGAGAAAAATCCAAAAATTGTTGTTCGTGGGAAGGATATGCTTCCTGTTTTCGGAGAATACACTCCTGAAATGATTATTCAAGTTTTGGCCAAATTAACTGGAAAAAAACTTCCAAAAGAGCTGGTTGAATCGAAGTTTGTTCCTGCAAGGGTTGAAAAAAGATTTGCCAATCTCTGTCCTGGGTGTCCACACAGGGCAAGCTTTTGGTCTGTCAAGAAAGCCCTTGGGCCAGATAAAATATTTGCGGGTGACATAGGTTGCTATAGTTTGGGAATTCATTCTCCGATAAATGAGCAGGATTTTATCGTCTCGATGGGATCAAGTATCGGAATTTCTCATGGAATTGTAAAATCGACGAAAGAGAAGCCCGTAGTTTTCCTAGGTGATTCCACGTTCTTCCATGCAACTTTACCTGGACTGATAAATGCAGTTTACAACAAGAGCAACATGCTTGTGATAGTTTTAGACAATAGGACCACGGCAATGACAGGTCATCAACCTCATCCTGGGACTGGAATGACTGGAATGGGTGAAGAGAGCAAGACATTGGTGATAGAGGATATAGCAAGAGCATGTGGCGTGGAAAATGTGAAAGTTGTCAACAGTTTCAATATTAGCGAATTCACAGACGCTGTTAAAGAATTCTACGCTCTTCCGGGGGTTTCTCTAATCGTTGCAAGGGGTGAATGTAGATTGCAGGCTGTGAGGAAGATGGCCAGAAAAGGAATCAAGATACCTAAGTTTGAAGTTGTTGCTCAGCCGGATGATGAGAAATATAAAGAACTAGAGATGTTTGCGTGCCAGGCCATAAGAAAGGATGGAGGAAAAATCTACATAGACCAAGACCTCTGTTGGGGGTGTGGTGTTTGTGCTCAAATTTTTCCAGAAGGGATTAAACTGAAGGTGGAGAAATGAAAATTTTCAACCTTATCGTAACTGGTTATGGCGGGCAGGGGGTTTTGAGTTTAGCTGAAATTATCGGAAAAGCTGCACTAAAGGAAAGAAATGATGTGAAACAGGTAGAATTACATGGTCTCGCGCAGAGAGGAGGGCCTTTGGTATGTCATGTGAGATTTGGAGAAAATGTCTACTCTCCTCTGATAAGAAAGGCTGGTGCAGATTTAATCATAGGCCTAGAAGCACTGGAGGCATTGCGCGCTTGTTATCATTCGAGTAAGAAAAAAACTGTTGTTCTTACGGACAGTAAAGTCCTTAATCCACTACCGATGATTGGAAAAAGAATTGGTTTGAATGAGGTTTTGGTAGAAGTTAAGAAGTTTGCTAAAAAAGTTGAAGTTGTCAATGCAAGTGAGATTGTAAAAAAACTGACAGGAGAAAGTGCCATGACAAATATCTTCATGCTTGGTTATGCTATAAACAAGAAAATTTTACCGATCAAAAAAGAAACTGCATGGAATTGTGTTGCTGAAAAGATAAGGCCACAATTTTGGGAGATGAATAAAAAAGTTTTTGAAGAAGCCTTTAGGAGATGATTATAATGGAGAAATTTTTCAACCCAAAGTCTGTTGCGATAATTGGAGCGAGTCACACTCCTGAAAAACTTGGGTATGTGATACTTGAGAATTTTGTCAAAAAGTTTAACGGCAAGATTTATCCTGTTAATCCGGATACTACGCCAATCTTGAATAAAGAGGTTTTTCCTTCTGTCAAAAAAATTCCGGATAATGTTGATTTGGCAATAATTGTTATTCCTGCTCCAATAGTTCCAAATGTTTTGAAGGAATGTGTGGAGAAGAAAATTGAGGCAGTAATAATAATCTCTGGTGGTTTTTCTGAAACTGGCGAGAATGGAAGGAAGCTTGAGGAAAAATGCAAGCAGATAATTAAAAAATCCAAGACGAGAGTGATTGGACCAAACTGCATTGGTATTCTGGACAATTTTTCAAATGTTGACACATTGTTCTTCACAGAGCAAAGACTCAACAGGCCTGAGCAAGGCAATGTCTCATTCATCTCCCAATCAGGAGCTTTTGGATCAACGGTTCTTGATTGCCTTGCTGAAGAAAACGTTGGAATCTCAAAGTTTATTTCTTATGGAAATGCTATGGATTTGAACGAATGTGACATTCTTGAATTCTTGGGAAAAGATAAGAACACAAAGGTCATCACATTTTTCTTGGAAGGTGTGAGAGATGGGAAAAGGTTTATTCAAGTTGCGAAGAAAGTTAGCAAACAAAAACCCATTATTTTGTTGAAGGGAGGAAAAACAAAAGCTGGAACAAGAGCAGCTGCTTCGCACACAGCAAGCCTGGCTGGTGAGTACAAAATTTACTCTTCTGTCTTCAAGCAGACTGGGATAATCGAGGGAACAAACTGGGAGGAAATATTTGACTTTGCCAAAGCATTTTCAACTCAACCTTTACCCAAGGGAAAAAATGTGGTGATAATAACTAATGGTGGCGGTTTTGGTGTTCTCGCTTCTGATGAATGTGAGAAGCAGGATTTAGAATTGTTGGAACCGAATGAAGAAATGAAAAGAAAGTTTAGGAAAGTTTTTCCACCGCACGTTATTCTTCACAATCCACTCGATTTAACAGGAGATGCGACTGCTGAAAGATATGCTGTTGCCTTAGAGGAATGCTCGAAGAACAAGCAATACGATGGAATAATTTTGATAACTTTATTCCAGATTCCAACTATTGAGGAGAAAATTGTTGATGTGATAATTGAATCAGCAAGAAAATATAAGAGACCAGTCTTGTGTTGTGCAATTGGAGGAAGGTTTACGAGAAGGTGGAGTGAAAGATTGGAAGAAAATGGAATGCCTGTTTACCCTACACCTGAAAGAGCGGTGAAAGCTTTCGCCGCTTTAGCAAGATATTCAGAATGGCTGAGAAAATAATTTGGTGAAAACCGAACAAAATCAAAAGTCTTTTGTGTTTAACTGTTAAGATAGAAAATATGGAAGAGCCTGTAACAATAGTCGACAGAGAAGTTTTGAAAGTTTTATCAACAGAAACAGGGGTGGACATACTTGATTTAATTTATACTTTTCCTATTCTATAAAATATCAAGAGGGTTGCAGATGGCAATAGATTTCAAAAAAATAGAGAAGAAATGGCAGACCAAATGGGAAAAAGCTAAAATATTTGAAGTCAAGGAAGGAAAGAAGAAGAAACTCTATATTTTAGAGATGTTCCCCTATCCTTCTGCTTCTGGTTTGCACATGGGACACGCTTTCAATTACGTGATTGGGGACATTTACACCAGATTCAAAAGAATGCGTGGTTTCAATGTGCTTTATCCCATGGGGTATGACAGCTTTGGTCTGCCTGCTGAGAATGCCGCCATCAACGCTGGTACACCTCCTAAGAAGTTCACAGAGGATGCAATTGCGAACTTTATCAAACAGCAGAAAGCATTGGGTTTAAGCTATGACTGGAACAGAATCATCATGACTCACAAGCCGGAATTTTATAAGTGGAACCAGTTCTTCTTCTTGAAACTTTATGAGAAAGGACTTGTTTACAGGAAGAAATCCCCTGTCAATTATTGTCCTAAATGTAACACGGTTTTGGCAAACGAACAAGTACATGATGGAAAATGCTGGCGACATAAAGACACATACATAAAGATAAAACACCTTGAACAGTGGTTCATCAAGATAACAGACTATGCAGAAGAGCTTTTGAAGTATCTCCCTAAGTTAGAGTGGCCAGAAAGAATAAAGGCAATGCAAGAGAATTGGATAGGAAAGAGCTATGGAATAAATATTGATTTTAAAATCAATGGCAAGAACTGGCCAATCTTCACAACAAGACCAGACACGACCTATGGGGTCACATTCATGGTTATTTCTGCGCAACATCCGAGATTGATGGAACTTGTCACAAAAGAACAGAAAAAAGAAATTGAGGAATTTCTGAGAAAGATTAAATCAACTAGTGAGAAGAATTTAGAATTTTTAGAGAAGGTAGGTGTATTTACAGGAAGTTACGCAATCAATCCACTGACCAATGAAAAGGTACCTGTTTACGCAGGGAATTTTGTTGTTGCAGAATACGGCAGCGGCATGGTTATGGGTGTTCCAGCCCATGACCAAAGGGATTTTGAATTCGCCAAAAAGTACAGTCTTCCAATAAAAGTTGTGATTAAACCTGAAAATTCTGAACTGAATGAATTGAAGGAAGCTTACGCGGATGAAGGTATTCTAGTTAATTCTGGTGATTTTACTGGCATAAAATCGCTCGAGGCAATTGAAAAAATTTCTGATCATTTGGAAAAGAAGAAACTGGGAAAAAAGACAACCCAGTACAAATTGAAAGATTGGCTCATTTCGAGACAGAGATACTGGGGCACTCCGATACCATTTGTCTATTGTAATAAATGTGGAATTGTTCCTGTTTCTGAAAAACACCTGCCTGTCATGCTGCCTGAAAAAGTGGTATTTGGAAAAGGAAATCCACTGGAGACTAACGAGAAGTTTTTGAAGACCAAATGTCCGAAATGTGGGGAAAAGGCGAGAAGGGAATCTGACACTATGGACACTTTCTTTGACAGCAGCTGGTACTTCTTGCGATACTGTGATAACAAGAACAATAAGAAACCTTTTGATTCCAAGAAAGTTGCATACTGGATACCAGTGGACCAGTATATTGGTGGAGCGGAGCATGCTTGCATGCATTTGATTTATGCAAGATTTTTCACAAAAGCATTGAGAGACTTGGGGTTTGTTAAGATAGATGAACCCTTCACAAAACTTTTCAACCAAGGGATGTTGCATGGAGAAGATGGTTTTGTGATGTCGAAGTCAAGAGGAAATGTGGTCTTGCCTGAAGAAGTTTCAGAGAAATATGGGATTGATACTGCAAGGTTGTTTTTGGTTTCGGGATCATCACCAGATAAAGACATTCAATGGAGTGTGAATGGAATTGAGGGAAGTCTTAGATTCTTGAAAAAAGTTATCAAATATTTCGATGGAGTGAAGATTGGCAAATCGAGTAAAAGAATCGAGAGCAAAATAAATAAGATTGTGAAAGAAGTCACAGAACACATTGATGTATTCAGATATGATCTCGCTGTTCTTAAATTGAGGAACCTATTTGATTCTCTGGACAAAGAAGTTGATAAGAAAACACTTGAAATATTTTTGAAACTTTTACATCCCTTCTGTCCACACATCACAGAGGAATTGTGGGAGAAAATCAAAAATAAAAGTTTCTTAAGTTTGGAGAAATGGCCTATTGCTGATGAGAGCAAGATAGACGAAAGCATCGAAAAGCAGGAAAAGGCAGTTGAAGATCTTGCAGACGATATCAACAACATCGTCAACATCGTCAGAGGTAAAGGAGGAGAAGTTTCAAAAGCGTTCATCTATGTTCTACCTAAAGAAAAAGAAACCTATTTGGAAAGAACTGGCTTTCTCCAGAGGAAAACTAATTTGAAAATAAAGATTTATGCTGTTGATGATAAGAAGAAATACGATCCTCAGAACAAGGCTGCAAAAGCCAAACCTGACAAGCCTGGAATATATGTAGAATAATCATACTGTTATCATTGCTGATTCTATAACCCCGGCAGCTATCAGCAATATGACCGAAATGACCATTAACTCCAGACTATCCTTTATGATGAAACTGAATTTCTTCGTATTTCTTTTTGTGAACGCGAGAGAGACAAGACCACCAGCGATTCCACCGATGAAGTAGGCAAGAATTTCTAAACTACCATGAGGAAAGTATCCAAGAATAGCTAATGGAATTGCTTTGAATCCACCGATGCTTTTTGCGCTCATGCCTATTGCGGCTGAGAGGACTGATGCATTCCAAGAAAGAATAAAGATTGCTCCGGCTCCGAACAAGAATGAAAATACGAACGAAAGAAACAGCACACCTAGGTTGTTGAGGATTATCCCTTCAATGGTTCCACCGAATGTCGCTTCTCCCCTGATTATATTTATCTGGTTTATTTGATCTTCAAATAATTTTTGGGACCAGTTGTCTGGCATTAAGAAATAGAGAATAGATTGCGATAGAATCATGCCCACAAAAAAGGCGACGTAGACGAGGATGACGCTCCTGTGCCTCTGGAAGATGTTCATTTTCTGTAGAACCTCTGCCTTCTGGTCCATCTTGGATCCCTCGTATCTTATAAAATCTAGCATGAATGGGAAGATTGCAAATGTGATCAGAAAATTGCTCAGGAGACCTGCTGATGTATTGAAGATCAGGAAGGAGAGGAACAAGCAGATTGTCGATATAACACCACCGAGGATGAATACCCAAAACGGATGTTTCAGTGCCATCCTCACGTTGACGAGTCTTTCCAGAACCATTTTCTCTAATAAAGATTTATTTTTAAGAATTAAATCTCTTAACTGTATGAAAATCAAAAAATCTGTCATCATAGTATTGGTTCTTATATTAATCATGATCGGGTCGACGTTCGTGAATCTTTTATACTCGTTCTTTTCTCAACCAAAATTGCCTGAAGTCAATGACATAGACTACGAGCTGACAGATCAGGAAAAAAACCTTGTCCTGAGGCAGGGTAAAGTCTTATTAGAATTTTTCTATGGGAGCAGTTGCAAAGGCTGCCAGAATAAGATTTCCTTTCTGGATTTCTTGGCAAACCAGTACAAGGACAAATCGTTCCTGGAAAAGATTTTGGTAAATGAAAGCACACCAAAATTGAATATATTGGGGTTCAATATAACCCAAGACAAGATTTACCTTGATGAAAGATATCTGGAGGGAGAAAACATAACGGAGCAAAATGTGAAAGACATTCTTTGTGAAGTGATGATCGTTCCTCCGGTGGAGTGTGCAAAGGTTTAATGAAAGTCATTGGGATTGACTTAGCAGGCAGTGAAAATCAAATAACTGGATTCTGTTTTATGGACGAGAATTTAAATTGTAATACTCTTGCCCTGCATTCGGATAAAGAAATCATTGAAGAGACGCTGAAAATAAATCCCGATATCATCAGTATAGACGCTCCTTTATGTTTGCCCAAAGGTAGAAAAAGCCTTGAACAAAGAGGACCTCCGCATTTGAGAGCATGCGACAGAGAACTTCTGAGGATGAAGATAAATTTCTTTCCAATCACCTTAGGCCCGATGAGAAAACTGACAAAAAGGGGAATAAAACTCAAAGATTATTTTGAAAGCAAAGGCTATAAGGTGATAGAGAGTTTTCCAGGCAGCATACAGGATATGCTCGGCATGCCAAGGAAGCAAAAAGGATTGGAGAAATTGAGGGAAGCGTTACTAAAATACGGGTTCAAAGGAGACGTTGAGAAAGAAAAAATTACTGATCACGAACTTGATGCTATCACTTCTGCTTTGGTTGGAAAACTATTTTTAGAAAATAATTATATGGCGATAGGAAACCCCGAAGAGGGTCTAATGATTTTGCCGAAAAGAAAAGAATCTTTAAGGAAATTTATTTAATATTTAGTTTATTTCAAAACTGCCTTTATCCTTCTTATGCCTGCTGCTATACTTTCTTCTTTAACTATTTTAAATTCACCAAGTTCTTTTGTGTTTTGCACATGTGGTCCACCACATATCTCAATGGAAAAGTCTCCTATGGAATAAACAGAAACTCTTTCTCCATACTTGTGCTCGAAAACAGCTTGCGCTCCTAACTTTTTCGCCTCTTCAACTGACATTTCCTCTCTTTTAACAGACAGTGCTCTCTTTATTTGGTCGTTTACAATCTTCTCGACATCTTTTAGCTCTTTTTCAGTCAGTTTCCTGTCAAAGTTGAAATCGAATCTCAACCTCTCCAGGGTGATGTTCGAGCCTTTTTGAATGATTTCTCTTTTTTTCAGGACTCTCCTCAGTGCCTCGTTCAGCAAATGTGTTGCTGTGTGCAATCTTGTCGTCTGCTCAGACGCATCGCTCAACCCACCCTTGAACCTCTTCTCGGCGCCAACTCTGGATATCTGCTGATGCTTCTTGAATTCTTCTTCAAATGCCTTCTCATCGACTTCAACACCAATCTCTTTCCCAAGCTCCTTTGTCATCTCTATTGGAAATCCGAAGCTCTGGAACAATAAAAATGCATTCTTCCCATCGATTGTCTTTCCATGTTTGACAATTTCCTCGAATTTCTTCAAGCCTTTTGTTAGTGTATTCCTGAATTTAAAATCTTCTTTTTTCAGCTCACTTAAAATAAATTCTTTGCTCTTTTCCAGCTCTGGATAGTCTTTTCCGTAAACTCTTATAACTATCTTCGCAAGCTCGTCCAAGAAATTTTTCTCAATTCCTATCAGCTTTCCATGTCTTATCGCGCGCCTTATCAGCCTGCGCAATATATATCCTTGATCAACATTGCTCGGCACAATCGCCTTCTCGTCACCGAGAATAAATGTAGAAGCCCTAACATGATCTGCAATTATTCTTATAGATTTTTCTTGTTTTTCATCTGGCGATTTAATTTTTGCAATTTCTTTTATTTTTTCAACGATTGGTGTAAAAGTTTCAATCTCAAAAACTGTTCCTTTTTTCTGCAAAATTGCAACAACTCTTTCAAGACCCAAACCCGTGTCAACATTTTTTTGATTCAGAACTTCATATTTGCCATCTGGAGTCTTATTGTATGTCATAAAAACATCATTCCATATTTCTACAAACTTACCACAGTCACAATTCGGATGACATACTTCGCCAAAAGCTGGGTCATGCTGCCTACCTGTATCGTAGAAGATCTCGCTGTTTGGTCCGCAAGGTCCTGCGTTTCCAACAGGTCCCCAAAAACATTTTTTTCTGTTATACATGAAAATACGACCACCTTGTGAAAGCGGAACACCAACCTTTGGTTCAATTCCAGCTTTCTTGAAAAGTTCAGACCATGTCTTTATCGATTCTTCGTCTCTAGGAATTTCTTTATCCCCTTCAAATGCTGTGACAAATAGTTTTTTGGAGTCGATTCCTAAACCCCCTTCTTTATTAGTAAGAAATTCCCAACTCCATTGTATAGCTTCTTTCTTAAAATAATCGCCTAAAGACCAATTGCCTAACATCTCAAAAAAGGTAAGATGTCTGTTATCTCCAACCTCGTCGATATCATCAGTACGAATACATTTCTGTACATTTGTCAGTCTTTTCCCAACCGTGTGTGGTTGCCCCAATAAAAATGGGACAAGTGGGTGCATACCGGCAGTTGTGAACAAGACCGTAGGGTCATTTTCCGGAATAAGTGGAGCGTTAGGAATAATCTTATGCCCCTTCTTCTTGAAAAATTCTAGGTAAATGCTTTTCAGTTTCTCTGAATTCATAACCATAAATTAGATTTATTTTGTAAAGATTATATTTATATACCTAATAACCACTCACCTAGTTCTAAATTTATATGACGCCACTTTCTCCATTCTTAAAATATGGATATGCACACAGTATTTCAGGAAAAATATTTGATTGTTCTAATCTTTATTTTAACTGTTGCTGGGTTGTCAATAACTTACTATGCTGTTTCTACACTCGATCCAAAGGAAATAAAAATCTCTGAAATAACTGAATCGATGAAAGGCAACCTTGTCAGAATAACTGGGAATGTCGTAACTGTCAAGCGGAGCAACTCTGGCAACACCTATCTGACTGTAGATGATGAGAGCGATAAAATAACTGTTCCTTTGCTCGGCAAACTCTCTCAGCAGTTTTCGAATATTAAAAAAGATCAGTTTGTCAGCATAACAGGCATAGTTTCGGAATACAGTGGTCAGTTGGAAATCATGCCAAAAAACATCGAGGTATTGGGATGATTGAGCTTCTGCTTTACACTCTGGTCGGGGTTCTCTTAGGCTGTTTAGCTGGTTTGATTCCTGGCTTGCATTCCAGTAACTTATCTCTTTTGTTAACATCTTTCGGCTTGGCTACTTCACAGTACAGTCTTGTGTTTCTAATCATCGGCATAGAGGTATCCTATGCTTTCTTTCAGTTCTTATCTCCAATTCTTTTTGGTATATCAGATGACTTGGCTGCGTTATCTATAGATGATGAGCATTACTTCGTTGTAAAAAACCTTGTGGACAGAGCTGTTAAAATCATAGTAACTGGTGGAGTGGTTGGTGTTTTGATTTCTTTTCCACTGATGTTTTTTTCACAGAAGATTTATCCGCTGGTTTATGGTAGCATCAAGCCATTGGTTGGATGGCTGCTTTTAATCGTTTGTATCTACATATTTTGGATGGAAAAAACCTGGAAGAAAAAATTTTTTGCTGTTATAATATTTTTGGTTTCTGGAATATTTGGCCTGATTATAAAAAACTCTGGTTTTATACCTGATACTTATCTTTTCTTGCCAGTGTTCCTAGGTTTATTTGGTTTCAGCTCCATCATAGCAAGAAAGCCCAGAGCAACAGAAATCATTTATGAAATTCCTGCTAAACAAAAAATCAGAATCTCCTTCACATCATTTCTTTCGAGCCTTTTTGCTAGCCTGATTCCAGGAGTTAAAAGAAGTCAGGCTGCTACGATAGCATTGGAGACAGGCAAGATTGGACAAAGCGAAGAAAGGCTGTTTGCTCTTTCTGTGGTATCTCTCTCGTGCATGATGCTCTCTATTCTAGTGTTGGATTCGACTGGCAGCGTGAGAAGCACTCTTGCTTACGAGATAAATGACATTATTGGAGAGATGTATTTCAACAAAACTTTGCTTCTAATAGGATGTCTGGCTCTTGCCACATCCTTATCTTCTATCTTAATGCTTTTATCGGCAAACCCGTTGAATAAGATTTTGAGCAAGGTTGATAAAAAATATTTGAAGGTGTTTGGCTTTGCTATGGGTTTGATTCTGATCACCTATTTCACTGGCTGGAAGGGGTTGTTACTTGCTTTTACCGCTACTTGTATCGGCATATTGGCAATCTTATTGAGAATACGATCTACGTATCTGATGGGCGTTCTGTTACTGCCATCGATAATAGGCATGGTAATGTGAATGAAATTACTGATTTTTGTGCTCGTTCTACTTTTTTTCATAATCACTCTGAATTATCTTCTACCAAGCTGTTATTTTTCCAAACCGATGGAATTGAAGAGTTCGCAACTTAAAACAGTTTTTTCTCCAGGAAACTCTGAAAATGAAATCATAAGCCTACTAGACAATGCAAAAACTGAAATAAAAATTGAGATGTTTGAGTTCTCGTATAAACCTATTAAAGAGAGTTTGGCAAGAGCAAAAAATAGAGGGGTAGATGTAAAAGTTATACTGGATAGACAATCCTCTCAGAATAAAGATACATTTGATTTCCTAGAGAAAAATGGAATGTATGTAAAATGGGCCCCATCAAAGTTCAACCTTCTACATTCCAAATTCGCCATTATCGATAAAAAAACTGTCTTGGTTGGTTCCACAAACTGGAGCAAAAACGGAATGCAGAAGAACAGAGAAGCGTCTGTGATAATTTACTCAGAAGATCTTGCAAAAGAATTTGAGAACATATTTGAAAATGATTGGAGGGGTTAGCTATTTTCTGTCAAATGAGATTTTAATCTCTTTGTTTTCAAACTTCAATAATCCTTCGTACTTTCCTTTCAACTTTCCAATCTTCACACCACTTGCTCCGACTTCCCTCTGCAAGAATTTTATATTTTTCTCCAGTACTTTGTTAGTTTTATCGTCAGATGATAAACTCAGGAGTATTTTTTCCCAAACCACAAACCCATTTTTCTTCCTCAAATCTTGAATCTCTCTGACAATTTCTCTCACCATAGCTTCATCCAAAAGTTTTCCATCAAGTTTTCTTGGTACAAAAACTTTTCCAAAACTAAAATCTGCCTCTGAAAATTCTCCTTTTGGTTCTTTACTTGTTATCCCAATCTTTTTGCTGTTACACATCATCAACAAAACTTCTTTTAATTCTTTCACAGTCTGAACTGTTTTCTTATCTTTTGAAGTGACGATTACATCAGAAATAGGCCATCTCAATTTTACATTGGATTTTTGTCTTGCTGCCTGGCAGGATTCAACTATTTGTTTGGCTATAATCATCTCTTCTTCTAATTTTTTATTTATTGATTTCTTGTTGGCTTTTGGCCAATCCTCCATATGAACAGAAATCTTTCCTTTCTTGAGTGGTATGATTAAATCATGATAAATTTCTTCAACCAAAAATGGGCAGAATGGAGCTAATAGCTCGAGTAAATTTTCTGAAACTGTTATTACAGTGAAGAAAGCAGCCTGTTTGTCTTTACCATCATACAATGGCCAAACCCTATCTCTAATTATTTTGATGTACCATCTTGAAAAATCATTCAGGATAAAATCTAAGATTTCAGTTGCGGCCTTGTGCGCATTGTGTTGATTGAAATGATTTGTGCAGTTTTCAATTAATGAATTTAGTTTTGAAAGAATCCATACATCTTCTTTCTTCAGTCCTTTTGGTTTTCCTGTTGAAGAAACATAGGTCTTCACAAAATTGAAAGTGTTTTTGAGAATAACAAATGATCTTGCTATCTCATTCAATTCTTCCCAACTGAAATAAGAGTCATTCCAAGGTTCGCTGGATAAATAATAATATCTCAACAAATCCCTACCATGTTTTTGTATAACCTCCTCTGTTGAAACAATGTTCTGCAAGCTTTTAGACATTTTTTCTCCATGTGCGTCCAGAACAAACCCGTGCAGCAACACGCTTCTGAATGGCGCTTTTCCAAAAGTCATCGTGCTTGTTATCATCAATGAATTCCACCAGCCTCTGAATTGGTCTGGACCCTCTAGGATAAAATCTGCTGGCCAGAGCTCTTCAAAAAGTTTTTTGTTCTTTGGAAATCCCAACGATGCCCAAGGAGCCACACCGGAATCAAACCAAACATCCAAGACATCTGGAACTCTTCTCATAATTCCTCCGCATTTGCACTTCAAAGTAATTTTGTCTATATATGGTCTGTGAAAATCTTTTGGAACTTTAGGTAATTCCTCACGAGAACCAACTACCTTTATTTCATCACATTTTTCACAAACCCAAATCGGCAATGGGATTCCCCAATATCTCTGCCTTGAGATGGGCCAGTCTCCCAAACTTTCCAGCCAATTCTGGAATCTTTGGCTTGCCCAATTAGGATTCCAGTTGATGTTTTTGTTTTCTTCTATCAGGTTATCCCTTATGGCAGTGACCTTGAAGAACCATTGAGGAACCGAGATCAAAAGCAAGGGCGAATTGCATCTCCAGCAAATTGGATAATCGTGTTCGAATTTTTCTTCATACAATAACAGGTTTCTATCCCTCAGTTCTTGAATAATCATATTGTCAGAATCTTTTACAAAAATGCCAGAATACTTGCCGCAGTTTTCATCAAAAGTTCCATCCATTTTCACCGGAGAAACCGCTGGCAGACCAGTCTCCAAGCCAACTTTGTAATCCTCTGCTCCGTGTCCAGGGGCCGTGTGCACAAGACCAGTGCCGTCTGCCAAAGTGACAAATTGGTCTGATAAAACAACCCTATGAGCATTTGTTAGTTTTTTCTGGAATTGAAAGATATCTTGAAGAGGCTGTTCATATTTCAAATTTTCTAGCTGTTTGCCTGTCAAAGTTTCTAAAATCTTGTAATCCTTAACTCCAATTTTATTCATGACTGTTTCCAAGAGTTGTTTGGCTAAAATCAAGACTTCATTGCCAATTTGAATCCTAACATATTCTGCATCAGGCTTTGCCATCACACCAGTGTTTGCTGGAAGTGTCCATGGTGTGGTTGTCCATATGACCAAAAATTCGTTTGGCTTGTTTTTCAGCTTAAACTTGACATAAATTGAAGGATCTGTAAGTTTTGTGTATTCGATTTCATTGTAAGCCACTGCCGTTCCGCATCTTGGACAAACATGGACAGGATAATTTCCTTTGAATAAGAATCCCTTTTCGAAAGATTTCTTGAAAGTAAACCATGCTCCTTCGATATAATTGTTGGTCAGAGTCAGATAAGGATTTTTCCAATCCATCCAAACGCCGAGATTCTCGAACTGTTTTCCCATGACATTGATATATTTTGTCGCGAACTTCCTGCATTTCTCAATGAATTTATCTATCCCAAAATTTTCTATGTCTTTTTTAGTTTTGAATCCAAGCTCTTTTTCAACCTTGTTTTCTATTGGCACTCCATGTGTGTCGTAGCCAGGCTGATCCCAAACTTTGAATCCTGACATCCTGAAGAACCTTATATAGCAGTCTTTAATGACTTTGTTCATCGCAGTTCCCACATGGATGCTGCCAGTGGCATATGGCGGGCCATCAAGGAAATAGAATTTTTTTGATTTCTTTCTCTGAGCCTTGCACTTTTCATAAACTTTCTTTTTTCTCCAGAATTGAATTATTTTTTCTTCAGAGTGTTCTGTAGTCAATGCTACAGGATTTTTAATCTTCATAAAATCACCTTAGAGTTTTCACTAAATAAAAGTTTAGAATGAGATCCGAGAATCGCCTTTCATTCTTCTCACTTAAATTTATCTTGTCTAATAGCATTTAAATATTTTAACATCTCCTTAAAAATTGAGGAAAATGAAAGACACGCTAATCGTTATCGGCGCAAAATACGTTCTTCCCGATGGATCCCTTTATCCCATCACAAAGAGCAGAGTAGATGTGGCTGTTGATGAATATTCTAAAGAACTTACTAAGACTGTAACGATGACAAGCACTGTGGCCAATCATATGAAAAGATATGCAGTAGGCATGGGAGTGCCTAAAGATGACGTGTTAACAGAGGCATATTCTACCACTACTCTGGAAGATTTATTATTCACTAAGATATTGATTGTTGAACCAAAGGGATTTACAAACTTGGGAATTGTTTCGTCTTATTGGCATAGAAATAGGCTAAATTTCTTACGAAAAATGTTTTTCCCTGAAAAAATATATAAAACTGAATTTATTCCAGCACTTGATTTAAGATCAAAAAAGGAAATTGATAAAGATATCAAATTAGAAAAAATCAGATTACCAGTTGAAGAGCTCGTCTATAAAGTTCCCCTAGCTAAAAAGAGTTTACTCTTGTCAAGGTGTCTCAAAAAACTGGAAGACAGCTTAATTTCACCGATGATAGGTTTTATAAATTAAAATCAAAACCAAATTCCACTTTCTTGAATCATCATATCGAGTACTGCATGTGTTATAATTCCCAAAAGCATAAAGCCGATATTGTACTCAAATTCTTTGAATTCTTTTTTCCTTATGTACTTTTGGAAGAAGAGAAACAACAAAACAAAAATTGTTTGAATTATCATCCATAAAACATTGAAAACAACATCCCTGTGATAAAAAAGGGAAGACGTTAATATTACCATCGGGTTGAGGGTTTTGAGTATAAGTGGGATATATGTGACTACGAAGATGTCATGCAGGAAATTTCCGATGAAGATTGCCGATGAATACTGCAACTTTCTAAAATTGTAGTACACTATCGCGGCTGAGATGCTGCCGAAGATAAAATGAATGATTATTCCTGCCATTGAGATCAATTATATTTTATGAAAAATAGTTGAAATTGTTATTCCACTCAAAGTATTTAAGTATAGAATTTCATCATTTTCTCAGGTATGATTATGAGAGTAAAAATCTCCATAAAGGGTGAATGGGTTCATTTTAGGTAGTGCTATTTCTAATAAAAAGGAAAAATTTAATATTATGAAAATTTCTTTGCCAAGAGGAATGAAAGACTTAGACACCAAGGAAATGGCAGTTAGGATTTGGATAAACGAAAAAATAAAGGAAGTCCTTGACAAGTATGGTTTCCAGCTGGTGGAGCCTTCTGCACTGGAGAATCTGGAAACTCTGCAGGTGCAGTGTGGAGAAGATTTAAAAAACGAAATCTACTGGTTCAAAGACAAATCTGATAGAGAGATTGGTTTAAGGTTTGATTTGACTGTTGGCTTGACTAGAATGGTCGCGAATAAACCAGAGCTGCCAGAGCCAATCAAGATCGCTTGCATCTCAAATATGTGGAGATATGATGAGCCTCAGTTTGCAAGATACAGATGCTTCTGGCAGTGGGATGTTGAAATTTATGGAAGCAAGGAGCAAGAGGCAGATGCTGAGGTCATAGCTGTTGGGGTGGACATTCTTGAGAATCTGGGCCTGAAAAATTTTGAGGTAAAGATAAACAACAGAAAGCTCACAGAAGGAGTTTTAAATTCTATCGGAGTTTCTTCAGCAAAACAATTAGAGGATACTTTAAGGATTATAGATAAAATCAGGAAAGTTTCCGAGGGTGAACTGATAGAAGATTTGGCAGAATGTGGTATCGCTGAGAATACGGCGAAGAAAATTATGCAATTCATGAAAATAAGTGGAAGAGCAGAAGAAGTGCTGAAAAAATTGAGAAAAATTATTCCTGATAATCAAAAAGCGAGAGAAGGATATGGTGAGTTAGTCAAATTAGTCGAAACTCTCAAAATGCTTGGAAAAATTGAAAAATGCAGTTTGGACATGAGCATCGTCAGGGGGATTGGGTATTACACTGGAATTGTTTTCGAATGCTATGATAAAGGAGGGAAAGATGTTGGGGCTATTTTTGCTGGTGGCAGGTTTGATGACTTGAGCAAACTTTATGGCAAGGACAGACCGGCCACAGGAGTCGCTGGTGGGATAGAAAGGACGATTATATCTTTGGAAAGGGCAAAGATCATTCCAGAATTCAAGATCTCAACAAAAGTGTTTGTGGCTGCTGTTGAAGACGATGTCAGAAGAAATGCGATGGAAATAGCTCAGAAATTGAGAATGAAGAATATTGCCACGGAAATTGATCTGAAGAAAAGAAATTTGACAAAACAATTGGAATACGCAGATGGTCTGGGCATACCTTATGTTGTCATCGTTGGTAAGAATGAAATAAAGAAAAAGAAGTTTAAACTAAGGGACATGAAGAAAAAAATTGAGAGGGAATTGAAGATTGAAGAGATCATAAAATTGCTTCAGAAATGAACACTCGGTTATTTTTTATAAACAAATCTGTTTTCAGCCTTCATTTCATTTTTATTCAGAAAATATGTTTTCATCTATCACAAGGCCACATTTTTTGCACACTAGCCCGCTTCCGTTTTCAAAACCTACTTTGTTGCTTCCGCACTCTGGGCACGATTTCATTTCAATCCTGATTAGAAAACCAAATTTTAACTTTAAATAGTTTTCGCTAGCGAAAAAAATATTTTGCAAATGTGTTATGCTTTATGAGTGAAAATGAATGGAAAAATTATTTGTTTTTAATTCCTATGATGGCAATTTTCCACACAATTTTCTTTGGATTTCTCTCCAATTTTAATCCGATTCTTCTACAGGTTTCGAACAAATTAACACCAGTTGCCTCTGGTCTATAGATGATCATGCTGTTAGGAATTTTGGAAGCTGTCTTTTCACTTATTTCCCTTAACTGTTTATTTACCTTTTTCTGCCAGTACAATGAAGATCTCGCTTGTCTATCGCTTAAATTTGGATGCTTCTCTTTCATTCTCTTGGCATGTTTTTCAAGATTAAATTTGACTGCAACCAATGTAAATGGGGGTTTGACAATTTTTTCAAACAAAGGGGCTTGTGGGGGGCAATTGTTTTTCCCGTAATTTTGGCAATCCTTTGGATGATTTGATATGGTAGTCTGCACTATGTCCTAGTATGATAATCTACAACAACAACATTCAATTTTAAAATCAGCACATCTCTATTTTTAATTTGGATATGGCTGGTTATATATAGGTTTAAAACAAAGGAAAAACAAGGTTAAAATATGACAACAAAAATTGTGCCGGATACATCTGTGATCATTCACGGGAATCTCACTCAATTGTTCGAAAAGGGAAAGTTGAATGATATTGAGCTAGTTGTACCGTTAGCTGTTTTGGACGAATTACAAGCTCAAGCATCAAAAGGAAAAGAGTACGGATTCATGGGACTTGATGAATTGAAGAATCTGAGGAAAGTTTGTGAGGAGAAGAAAATAAAACTCAGGTTTACTGGTGAGAGACCGAGTCTTGAGGAAATAAGGCTTGCTAAATCTGGAAGGATTGATGCACTGATTCGGGATGTGGCAAAAAACGAGGGTGGCAAGCTGATGACTGCTGATTACGTGCAAGCTCTGGTGGCTGAAGCTGAAGGGATTCCAGTTGAATACATTCCAACTGAAATCAAAACAACTGGGTTGAAATTCGAAAAATTCTTCACTCCTGATACGTTGAGCGTGCATTTGAAAGAGGGTGTTCCTCCACTTGTGAAGAGGGGAAAGCCGGGAAAATTTGAGCTCATAAAATTCCAAGAAGAGAAGTTGACTGCAGATGAGATTGAAGATTTAATCAAGGAGATTTCAGAAGCAACGAGGATTAGCGAGGAGGGGTTTGTAGAAATCTCAAGAGCGGGAGCTTTGGTTTTACAGTTGGGTGAATACAGGATAGCGATAGCAAGACCGCCTTTTTCTGATGGCGTTGAGGTCACGATAGTAAGACCGATAGTCAAGCTTAGATTAGAAGATTACAAACTCTCTGAAAAATTGATGAATAGACTGAAGGAGAAGGCAGAGGGAGTTCTGATAGCTGGACCTCCTGGGTCCGGAAAAACAACGTTTGCCAGTAGCATAGCAGAGTTTTACAAGGATCTAGGCAAAATCGTCAAGACTTTAGAATCACCGAAAGATTTACAAGTTGGACCAGAGATAACTCAATACGGTCCTCTGGAAGGGGATTTTGAGAAGACTGCTGATATCTTGCTTTTGGTGAGACCTGATTATTCTGTGTATGATGAGGTCAGAAAAACAAAGGATTTTGAAGTTTTTTCTGATATGCGCTTGGCTGGAGTAGGAATGACAGGAGTCGTTCACGCAAGCAACGCGATAGATGCGATACAGAGGTTTATAATGAGAACTGAACTTGGTATGATTCCACACATCATTGATACTGTAATTTTTGTGAAGGAAGGTGAAGTCAAAAAAGTCTACGAGCTGAGCATGGTTGTCAGAGTTCCAACTGGAATGACTGAGGCTGATCTGGCAAGACCGTTGGTTGAAATCAGAGATTTTGAGACTGGTAAATTAGAATACGAAATCTATACTTTCGGTGAAGAGAATATCGTTGTTCCTGTCGCCGCTGGCGAAGTTTCGCCGTTGAAGAGATTGGCAATACAGAGGATAATGCAGGAGATAGAAAGGTTTGATCGTAATGCTCAAGTTGAGCTTATTTCTGACAAAGAAGCGATAGTCAGAGTTGATAACGAAGTTGTTCCGAGATTGATCGGAAGAGAGGGCAACACCATCATTGCTCTTGAGAAGAGACTTGGAATCCACATAGAAGTCGAGCCGAAGACGCCTGCTATGGGCAAAGAAGTGAGATTTGAGACAAATGAGACTGGGAATAGCATAGAATTTAATTTCGACAGAAAGCTGATTGGAAAAGTTGCCAATTTCTATTCCGAGGATAATTTCTTGTTTTCAGCTACAGTTGGCAAGAAAGCAAACATAAAGGTGAGCAAATCTTCTGAAATTGGAATGGAACTTGTCAGATCAATCGTGAACAGGAAAACAATTAAGGTTTTGATTTAGATCTTTCTTTTTCAAAATTTTCTATATTCTTATAAACTCCTAATTTTTCCCAAGTTCTTCTCAAAACTTTTCCCACAAGATCAATTATCTCTTTGTTTTCATCTATGATATCAATAAGAAGCCCAACATATTCGGTTTGAGAAGAAACACCCACTTCTCGAAAAGATTTTACTGCTTCATCGTCTTTTCCTTCACAAATCATGAGATATGCACGAGATGTTGGATATGTACATTTCTCTAATTCTTTTGAAAAATTTTTATATATACAAAATATGTCAGTTGGTATAGTGTGCTGAATCGCTTCAAGTATACTTGTTGTTTCTTTAATTTCTTTATATTCTCTTCCGCTACACACTTCAAAAAACGTTCTTTCCAGTTCTTCCATTAGTTCTTGTTGCGAATATTTTATCTCTGAAAATTTTTCTGGTCCCATGTGTTAAAGATGAAAACAAAGAGATTTAAGGCTTCTGTATAATAAGCAGTTTTGCCTTGGTCAAAATTTTTGGCCCGCTTCTTGTGAGCAGGACATCATTTTCTATCCTACATCCTCCAAGTCCTTTGACATAAGCAGCTGGCTCTATTGTGAAAACCATGCCCTCTTGAAATGTTATCTTCTTCATTTTCTCCCATCTCAGTTTCTTCTTTCCTTTCAAGCATTTCCTAGGCATGCTTATCCTTGGCGATTCATGGATTTTCAGACCAAGACCATGTCCGAGAGAATGCATCATCTCGAAACCCTTCGTTTTCAAAAATTTGTTGACTTTTTCATGCAACTTCCAGCAAGGAAGACCAATTTTTATTGAATTGATAGCAAGGTTGTAAGCTTCCAAAGTTGTCTGAACCATCCTTTTTTCTCTTTTGCTGACTTTCCCTTTTATAAAAGGAACCGTAGCATCTGTCTTATATCCCTTGTAAGAAGCTCCAAAATCAACATAGCCCAATCCAGAAATAATTTTGCTTGTTGGTCTAGTGTGAATCCTTGCAGACCTTTTGCCGCAAACAACAATTGTCAGAAAAGCTAGTCTTGTACCTTGACTGTATATTCTTCTTCTGATCCTTCTGCTGAGCTCTCTTTCACTAATTTTTTCTTTCAGAGATTCTTTTATTAAAGGTAAACAAGAATCTGTTATTGCAGCAGATTTTTTGAGCAGTTCAATCTCTCTTTTGGTCTTTATCATTCCCATAGAATTAACCAACAATCTTTCCATCTTTCATTATCAATTTTTTATCAGCATACAGCCTGCTGCCTTTGCCCATGGTTTTGAAGAAATCCCAATGAAGAGTTGAATCATTCTTTCCGCCAAAATGTTTGTTGTGGCCCAAAGCCATGTGTATTGTTCCCCTTACTTTCTCATCAACGATTATCATTCCGCCAGTTGTCCTTGCTCTTGGGTTAGTCCCTATGGCAAACTCTCCTATCTTGTTCTTGTCGCCAGAAGCATTCTTGAAAACATTCTCAAAATTCTTTTCCCCCTTCTCAATCTTGTAATCTACGAGTTTGCCTTTCTTGAATTTGAACCAAACTCCTTCAACCTGCATACCATAATGCCACATGCACGGCAGATCAAAATAAATTTCTCCATTAGCAGAATTCTCAACTGGGGGAACAAATACCTCCCCATCTGGCAGATTTATGTAGCCCAGCTTATCATTAGCAATAACACCAGAAGAATTTATGAATTTTCTTCCTTTGACAGAAAATGTCAAATTTGTTCTTTCTCCAATTATCTTAATCTTGTTTCTACCCTTCAGTTTTTGAATCAATTTTTTGTTATATTCGTAGAGTTTTCCATAATTGATCTGCATCGTATTCCAGAAAATCTTGTCCAATTTTCCGAATGGAATTCCCATCATTTTTGCAGTTTCAGGAGTTGGGAATCCTATCAAAGCGGATTTCAGCTTTTTCTTTTGATTCATTTTCTCTTTTTTTCTTCTCAATGGTTTAACAGCTTTTCTTCTTATCTCGATTTTCTTTTGTGGTAATTGTCTAGCTAAGAAAGGATTGGTGTCGTCTATATCTATTTCGGCGTTAACAGCCTTCAGGTTTGCCCATCCAAGTTTTGGCTTAAATCTAAGAAATCTAGGATTAATTTTTTTATAAATTTTAAGTGAAAGTTCATCGCTGTTGTAAGATATAGTTGGTTGGGCACCCTTCATTGCACATTCATACGCTAATGCTTCAGCGAATTTCAAAGATTCTGGACCGCAATAAATAACTACAACGTCTTTCGGTTTTATACCAAAACTGACATTAACTATGTTTTTAGCAATTCTTTCCAATTCTTTCTCAGAAAGCATATATTTAATTAAGGTGTTGGACTGTATAAAATTTAATGCCCTCGTAGCTCAACTTGGATAGAGCTGCGGCTTCCTAAGCCGAAGGTTGGGGGTTCAAATCCCCTCGAGGGCATTAACGGGATGGTGTTTTTTATCTAGAAAATCTAAAATATTTTCAAGAGGAAAAAGTGATGAAAACTAATCTTTTGACGGCTATTCTGGTTCTTGCAGTCCTATTCTTAGTTTTTCCTTTGGTTGTTTTTGGGGTTAATACTAGTGTTAGCCCCAGCTCGATAGGTTTGATATCTGGCAGCATAAATCAGCTTGTAAACATTTCAGTTAGAAATCTAAACACCACAGACGCAGTACACATAACACAGGTCAATTTCTCCCTGCCTTCTGGGTTTGCTTTTATTTCCAGCACAAGTTTAACGAATGCTACCAACTCTACTTTTGAATCTTCAACCTTAACATTGAACTGGACGAATAACACTGGATTAGTGAATAATGGAACTGACGCCTGGTTTGCATTCAACCTGACAAGCCCGTTAAACTTCACCAATTACAACATTACTGTTACAACCAAGGATTCTTCTAGTGTTCTAAACTCAAGTAATGTTACCGTTGTTCTTAGCCCACCTTCTGTCAGCACGAACAAATCATTTGGAGCTGCTCCATCAACGATCTACTTGAACTGGACGAACAATTATAGGCAAAATGTCACGATAATGATCAACAGCTCTTATGGGACGAATGAAAACATCACTGTTTTGAATGGAACTGATACGACAGATGCTACTGGAAAAATATATGCCAACTATTCTCAGAACAACTTAGAATTAACTATTCTATGCCAGAACCTCAAAATATTTGCCAACAATGCAACTGGCGATGCTGATCCGAATCAGTATAATGTTCCCCCAGCTGATTCGCGCAATTATACTTTATATCACTCGAGAATGCAGTGCAAGCCTGGAAGATATTGGACGAACAGTCTGACAATTGTTAATCAAAGAATTAATGCAGAAAATTTGACCATTTCCGTTATGATAGATATTCCAATCAACACGAGCAACAGTGCCAATTTGCCGACAACAGGGATAGCAAGCTTTGATGGACAGATGCCTGTAAATGCAACAACATACCAATCCTATTTTTTCGATACTTCTGAGGTTACAAATGCAACTGGAGTTTACGTGAATATAAGCTGGAACGATTCATCTAAAAATCTTGACCTCTTTCTGGTTGATAACGCAACAACACCAAATCTGCTGGCAAAAGCTATCAGTACCAACGGGACGAGTGAATCTCTATACTCTTTTCTTCCAACAACTCCGGCAATGTACGAGATAAGGATCTACGGAAACTCAACATCTGCAGTGTCCTACACTGGAAATCTGATTTTTACAACTTTGGATTCAACAAACAGGACGCTAAGCTTTGAGATTAAAAATGCTAACACCATTACCTCACAAACTTTCAACATCAACAACACTGGAAACATAACGCTCTCGAGCATCAGTGAAACAAAAAATATCTATTGGGTGAAGAGATATTTGAGCAGTGGGACTAGAAATTTCACTTTTATCACGCCTAGTGCTTACACAAGCAAAATTAAAGTCTCGTTGAACTGGACAGGAGAAAGTAATTATTCTTTCACTATTTATGACCCGAATGACAATGTGAAAGGAATTTCAACTGGTAGATACATGAATGCAAATATTTCTGGGGTGGTGCAAGAAGTATACAATGAAACGGTCCCTGCTACAGATGGGTCGTGGAAAGTTGAGATAAAAAACAACACGAACGTAACTGATAATTACAATCTTACAATCTATCAGTATGTTTCCAGCGTCTCTGATTGGTTAGTGACAAATTACACTAACATGACATTTGTGAACAGGACTTACAACAACTCGAGAGATATACAGATGAACTTGACTGTACCGAACAGCACGATGGATGGTTTGTATGAAGGTTATTTGAGATATGTGGCTTCCTCTGGTGCATTGATAGAAATACCTATCAGCGTCAATGTCACCACACCTATGCTCGTTGTGAATGGTACCATAGGATCAATGACCTATACGATAAATGAAAATTACGGGGTTAATTTAACAAGATACTACAATTTCAGCATAAACAACACGGGTTTCTACGATATGCCCGTAACCATAACAAACTCCAGCCAAAACCTCACATTCGGTAATTATAAGGCATACTTCATTTTCAACACTTTTTCAACGGTACCAAACTATAGTTCACATAATCTCGGTCTTAATGTGACGCTCAACAGTACTATACCAGCTGGTTTGTATGAGGGTTGGATTTACTTCAATGCAACAAATGAAATAGAAAATTTGAGCTCGCACCCGTACAGGAATTTCAACCTTACACTCAAACTTAATTTAACCGGTAATCTTAGCGTGCGCGTCACTAACGTTGTGTCGAAATATAATTCTAATGAAGTGAATGGGAGTCTGGATGAGAATGTCACATTCAAAACTTTGGTAACTTATATAAACGGGACGAACGTCACTAGCTTAAACATATCAAACATAACCTATGTGAGAATTTACGAGCCAAATGCAAGCTACTGGTATCCAAACTCAAGTGGCAGTTTGGTAATAAATAAATGCTATCTATCAGATCCTTTAGATGCTATACAAACTTCGTGGTACTGGATAAACGGAACTGTTCCAGCTAATATTCCAGGTGGAATTTATAGAGTTTATGTTGGAGCTAATCATAGCAGGAATAGTTACAATTACAGTGGAGAGGGCGGCAATGCTTATCTGGTAATCAACAACACTGGCCTTAACATGAGTACATTGAATTCAACTTCAATCAGTTTGAGTGCTAATTCTACATATACATTTGTGGTCAATGTTTCAAACTTGGGACCTTTCGTCGCCTCTTCTGCAACAATACAGTTCAATGAAAGCTGTTCAGGGTATTCTGTTGTTGTAACTGGTGCAACTGGTGCATGTTCTGTTGTTTCCCAAGTTACTGATACGTTCACTATTTCTCCATATGCTTACAATACCAGTTGCTTGGTTTGGTGGACAGTCACAGCTGGCCCAAGTGCTGTCACAGCTTGCATGGCAAATATAATTGGCGCTGGTCCATCGACCAACAAGTGGTTCAATCCTTATGGTATAAACGTTACTATAATTGTCACTGCTGCCACCACAACTACAACCGCAGCTTCACAAACTCCCACACCAAGTGCAACCACGACTACAATCATATCTACTACCACGACTACAATTCCGATAACTCTTGTAAATGTGACAGCAACTACTGCTTTGATCACACCAGCATCACCAGCAACCTTCAACATCACACAATCAGAAACTCTCAAGATTCAGAGCATTACCGTAGCTGTCAAGAACAACGTCAGCAAAGTATCAATCATGTTTAAAGAGGGTCAACAACCAACAGGTTCCCCAAACATCACAACACCAGAAGAGGGCTTGGTCCTGAAATACTTGGAGATTGTGCCGACAAACATCACTGATGCTGATGTGGCAAACGTGACGATAAACTTCCAAGTTGAAAAATCTTGGGTAACAACAAACAATATAGATGTTGAGACAATCGCCCTTTACAGGTATTCAAACAACAGTTGGAACAAATTGCAAACAAATAAAATTAATGAAACCTCAACCTATCTTTACTTCCAATCAACTTCTCCAGGATTATCGATATTTGCCATAGCCGGCCAAAAAACAAAGGCTTTCCCATGGTTGACAATAATCATTGTAGCAGCGGCGATAGTCGGCCTGATACTTGCTTATCTCTTCTGGCCTGTGAAAGGAGAGAAGAAACCGATAATTGTTCCGCAAGAAAAGAAAGAAGAAGTTCAGGAAACTTGGGAAGAACTGAAGAAGAAATGGGACGAATTGATTAAAAAGAAGAAATCTTAAACTTTTTTCTTCATCTCTTCCAAGATTTTTAACTGGGAATCTATCTTGGCTAGGTCTTCTTTCAACATTTCCTTTACATCAAAATTTCTCGTCGAGTTTATCTTGCCGCACAGCTCCGTCCTCTTGGACTTCAACCTCTGTATTTGCCTGTCCATATCATCTATGATCATCATATCACTCTTGATTTCGAATATGCAGAGAACAGATCATAAACCGGCAAAGTGATATTGCTCTTGAACTCTGGTTCCAGGACTGAAATGTTATCAAAGGTCTCTGCGTCCAAGACTTTCTGGATTATGTTTTCCGCGCTTTCCACTATTCTTTCAACCCGCCTCGCATCCATGTTAGCATACTTTGAAGTGATGAGGGAAATTATCTTGTCTATGTTGCCTATGATTGCAGTCTTGTGTCCGTCTAAAAACTTCTTTTCCATCGTTGAGTAGTTGAGCTGTCTTTTTATCTCGATTAGCTTTGTGCTGAACTTCAGATCCTTGAGTCTGAGCAGGAGGAAATCGCAAAAGTCGTTCTTGAATCTTTTGGCATCCAAAAGCTCTTGGGTTGACAAGCAGAGACTTATCGGCATCAAATCATTCAGCGTTAAAGCCATGATAATCTTATTATTTAAATATATTTCAAAATTGATTAAGATAGTGGTGTCGAAAATGATAAGGTCGCCGATAATCGTAACAGTTGGTCACATAGACCATGGAAAAACTACTTTGCTAGATAAGATTAGAGGAACTTCTGTCGCTAAAGGAGAGCCTGGTATGATGACACAGCATGCTGGCGCGAGCTACATTCCAATCAAAACTATCAAAGACATGTGTATCAAGCTGCTTGAAAAGATGAAGATTCAGATAAACATTCCTGGTTTGCTTTTTTTGGACACTCCTGGACACTCAGCATTCATAACGTTGAGAAGGCGTGGTGGGGCTGTATCTGATCTAGCAATTCTTGTCATTGATATCATCGAGGGGTTTAAAGAGCAGACAGACGAAAGTTTAGCAGTTTTAAAGGAGTTTAAAACGCCTTTTGTTGTTGCTGCAACGATGATTGATAAAATTCCTGGATGGTATCCGAATCCAAACAATTGTTTCATAGACAGTTTCAACAAACAAAGTGAAGATGTTAAGGACGAGTTGGATAGGAGAGTTTACCAATTGGTCTCGCAATTATCTGAGCGTGGTTTCAATGCAGAAAGATTTGACAGAATTGAGGATTTCACAAAACAGGTAGCGATTGTACCTTGCTCTGGAATAACTGGAGAGGGAGTGGCTGATTTACTTGTGGTCTTGGCAGGACTATCACAGCAGTTTTTGAAGGATAGGCTTGAGTTGTCTAAGATCGGAAGGGGAACTGTGTTGGAAGTGAAGGAAGTCAGAGGACTTGGGACAACTATTGATGTGATTCTATATGATGGAAAAATAGAAAAAGGAGATACTCTTGTGATTGGTGGGAAGGAGCCGTTGGTCACAAAAATCAAATCTCTCCTCGAGCCTAGGCCGCTGCAAGAATTGAGGGTTGAAAAGCAGTTCCAAAGTATTGATGAGGTTAAAGCTGCAGCTGGAATAAAAATCTCTGCACCCAATCTGGAAAAAGTCATAGCCGGCTCGCCGTTGATTGTTGTGAAAAGTGAAAAAGAAATTGAAAAAGCTAAGCAAGCTGTGCAAAAAGAGGTTGAAGAAGTTGAATTCATCAAAGGGATAGAAGGCATTATAGCAAAAGCAGACACGCTGGGTAGTCTGGAAGCATTAATCAAATTGTTGGAAGAAGAGGGAATACCCGTAAGGAAGGCTGAAGTTGGTCATGTCACGAAGCAAGACATAGTCGAGGCGGAAAATGTTAAAGATAAATTGAGAAGAATTGTGCTTGCCTTCAATGTTGAAATCCTAGAAGAAGCAAAAAACTTGGCAAGAGACTCGAAGATAGAAATTTTCCAGAACAACATCATCTACAGGATGATTGAAGAGTATAAGGAATGGGCTTACAAGGCTAAGGAAAGGGAGATACAAGAAAAATTGGAAAAGGTTACAAGACCTTGCGAACTTTTGATATTGAAGGGGTTTGTTTTCAGAGCAAGCAACCCTGCCATTTTTGGAGTCGAAGTTAAAAGAGGTGTGCTCAGGCCTAGTGTTTTGATGAAGAGAGAAGATGGGAAGATTGTGGGCCGAATCAAGGAAATTCAAAGAGAGGGGCAGACAATAAAAGAGGCTAAGAAGGGAGATAAGGTTGCGGTGAATATGGAAGAACCGACCATAGGAAGGCAAATCGATGAAGGCGATACTCTGATTTCTGTGATTGGTAACAAGGATTTGAAAGTCTTAAGAGAAGTTTGGGACAGATTGAGTGAAGATGAAAGAGAACTTCTGAAATAAGTTTTATACTTCTGAAATCACCAGAATGAAATATGAAGAAGGTCTTGATAACAGGTATTTTAGCAATTTTATTATCAATCAATCTAGTCTTTGCCCAAGAATTGGTGAATCCTGGTTTATTGCCCGACAATCCATTCTACACAGTAAAAACATTCTTTGAAAAAGTCAGGCTTTGGTTAACATTTGACCCAGAAGCGAGAGCAAGATTCCATACATTCCTTGCAGAATTGAGACTATCAGAATTGAATGCAACCATCGTCAAGGGTAAATTGGAGTACATTGGAAGACTGAAGAATGAATTTGAGAATGAAATCAATGAAACTGAGAGAGAGATAAACAGGACTATTGGTCTGGGAAGGAATGTTACTGTTTTGGCTGAGTATGTTTCGAACATGACTTACAAACACATTCTTGTTTTAGAAAGGGTGTTAGCAAAAGTCCCTGAGCAAGCCAAATCAGCGATAGAGCATGCGATAAATGTTTCCATAAGAGGTCATGAACAGGCTGTTGAAAGTATCCTGGCAAGAATAAACAAGACAATAGAAGAAGTAAGGAAGGTCAATTGTACTTCAGATGTAGACTGTAGAGATTTGTTCTGTCCGATGGTCTTGGGTAATGATACACCAGTTTGTCAGGAAGGTAAATGTAAGTGTGGAGGGAAGTGGGAAATATTGAACAGGACAGAATGGAAAGAAAGATTTAGAGAGGAATACTCGAACATCACAGAAAAAATTCATGAAATTTGGGAGGAAAAAAAGAAGGACTAATCCTTTAACTGTTTTAATGTGCCAAGAAGTGTGCCATCTAAGAGATAGACCTTGGATTTTCTCATATCCGTAAGTTTGTTCACGATTTCTGGGCCTGCATGCTCCTGTTTTATCAGTTTGTTCACATCAATGTTGCCAAGAAGTTTGTTGAAAGTCGGCATCACGATTGCATTCAGTCTTCCTATCTTCTTTATCTTGTATTTCTCTCTCACTTTTTCAGGATCAAACATGCCCTTGATCCAAACTTGCTCAACATTCCTGAAGCCAAACTTATCCCTAAATTCCAAACCAGGATGCAAGTGAGCCATGAAAAGATGGTCACACTGCATCAGCCTTTTTGACGGCCAGGCATGCCCGTGGAAGAAACCGTATTTTCCGAGTTTGAATCCCCTGCTGCCATAGATTTTTATTCCCTCTGGCACAATGTTCTCTATTTCCGCGTCATGATTTCCTTTCACAAGAATAACTTTAACTCTGTTTTTGAGATATTCTAGAAACTTCGGCAGTTCCCTCTCTTCCCTTATGCTTATGCCAGAGACTTTGTGCTTTATATCGCCGATGATCACCAAAGTTTTTGCTTTTGTGAGCTGCAAGAGTTTGTCCAGAATTTCTTGGAATTTTTCTCTTTGAGGAGGAATGATAATTCCTTTCTTGTAAAGTTCATGCTCGATTCCCAGATGCAATTCCGCTACAACTAAAGTTTTTTTTTCAGCGATAAAGACTGCGGGATAGTCTGTGATAAACCTTATTCTCATATTTTCTCTATTCGTTATTCAAATTTAAAATCCCTAAATGGTAACTATTGTTGTCACACTGTCTCTTGTCTTGTCTCTCTCCAGTCTGTAGGCACGTCCTGTGACTGCATCTTCTAATTCTGGCTGATGTGTTATCAAAAATGTCTGATCAATCAGCTCATTTATTCTTTCCCTCAATGTCGTTGCCAGTTCTTTTATCGCTTTGGAGTCTAGATTCGCAGTTGGTTCGTCAAGGATGAGCATTCTGAGCTGAGGTGCAAGAACCAGAGCAAAAGCAATTCTTAAAGCTAGACAAGCAATGCTCCTCTCCCCACCAGAAACAACTCCCTCTGCATTCACCCATCTTCCATCCTTTCCCTGCAACTGCAGAATATAATCCCCTTCTTCTGTGTTCAGCCTTACGGCAACAAAGTCTTGATATGGATATAGAGTGTGCCAGAGTTTGTTCATAGAATAATTGACAGCTTCCACAAAATCGCTCCTGAGCTCAATCTGAGTCTGTTCTAGTGCAGAGCTGAATATCCTAAGGTCAATTATCAAACTTTCTAGCTTCTGAACCTCCTTCTTCTGTTTTTCTAATTCTTTCAGCTTGTCTTCATGCTCCTGTTTTCTCGCTTCCTTTTCTCTGATGAACAAATCGTATGACAGGAACTTTGTCTCAGCCTCTTTCTGTTTGCCTATAACAGATTTGAGCTCTTCCTCCATAGCATTCAAATCTTTGCCTGCAAGCCTAGATTCTGTCTCTCTGATTCTTATTCTCACCTCCTCGACCAGTTTTACCAATTCCTGATTTCTCTTTCTTTTTTCCTCAAGATCCTTGAGCTGAATCAGCAAAATCTCGTATTTTCTCTTCTTATCCTCGCTCTCCTTAGCCTGCTTCTCTATTCTTTCAATATCTTTCTTCATCTCTGCCAAAGTATTTTCAGTTTGAACCGTAAAAGAGCTCAATTCAAGGAAAAGTTTTTTGGAATCCTCCATATCCTTCTGGACATTCTGCAGGTCTTTTATCTGAATGAACATCTCACCTATTTTCTTCGCGGCTTCCTCGAGTTTTCTCAGAGTTTCATTTGCATTGTACTTGTCTTTTGTCAGCTTGTCAAACTTGTCCTTCAGTTTCTCGAGCTGATCATTCTTCTGCTCGATGAGGAGATTCTTCCTTTCAGGAGTCAAAATTGAATCGCAAATCGGACATTTGTTCTCCTCAGAAGAAAGATGCTGAATGAAAGTAGTCATCTCAGAAATCAACGCATTTGTGGCAGAAACTTCCGTAGTCAGTTTCTCCAATTCTTTTTTCTTCCTCTCCAGCTGACCTTCCACATCTTCACCAACAAGGCCCAATAGATGATCAAACTCTTTTTTTATCTCCATTTTCTCTTTCAATGAAATGTCGAGCTTGGAAATCTTCTCGTCCTTCAAAAAGTTCAAATTGCTCTTTGCCTGAGAAAGTTCAGAGAAAATCTTTTCATAAGAATTTCTATTCTGCCTCAAATCTTGATTAAGTTTTTCCATTGCCTCATTCAATTCTGCCAGACTTTTCTCCATGCTTTCCCTTGAAAATCCCCTTGTGACTTCCTCCAGTGAACTCACAGTCTTTGAAGTTTCTTCTAGTACGCTCTCTGCTCCCCTTTCCTCCCTTTTCAGCATTTCTAAACTTTCCTTAATTTTTTGCAAGCTTTGCAACTCTGACTCAAGCCTCTTTCTCTCTTCAGCAGTAGCCTCAAAAATTTTCCTTTGTTCCTCTTTCTCTGAAGCAAGTTTTATTATCGATTCCTCAATCTCAGAAATATTTTTCTTCAGTTCATTTTCATCCATCTGACCAACGATGCTCTCTATTCCAATCTTTCTGTCTGCAATTCTATTCGTAAGTGTAACAGCAGATGATCTTGATTTCTCAAATTTGTCTATAGCAAGAAGCTCATCAATCTTCCTCATCCTCTGCCCTTTCGGTATTGTCAAGAAGTAGTCCAAGGCATTCTGTTCTGAATAAATGGCCTTACTGAATAGCTCATAATCAACTTTGAGCATTTGTTCCACAAGTTCTGTTACCCTTTGTGAGTTTGGGGCCTCGAGCAATTTCTCGTTTTCCTTTATTTCTGAATATGTTGTGCCCTTGCCTTTCTCTATAACTCTTTTGATGGTATAAATTGTACCGTTGATTTGAAAACAGATTTCAACTTCTGCCCTATCTTTCTCCACAGGCTTTCTCATGATTATGTCGTCAAGCTTCAGCTTTTTCATCTGGAGATTCGGAAAAGTACCGAAAAGACCGAAGCATATTCCATCCAGCACGCTGGTTTTTCCAGAACCGAGAGAGCCGAGCAATGTATTGGTGCCTGTAGAAAATTCGAATCTTGATTCTAGATGAGAACGCCAATTCTTCAATTCAATTCTTGTTATCATTTTTTCCATCCTTCCAGTGTTTTTTGTTCTCCAATCAAAATATTAAATGTTTTCTCAATATCTCCCTCGCTGAGCATTCTAAAAACATGCTCGTAATCGAAAGTTGATGAAAAGTCAAACTCGTCCAAATTCTTTTTGAGGACTTCTAATCCAATCTCTTCAACAGAAAGTTTTTGCTCCCTCAAAGCTCTTAGAAACTCTGTCTTTTTCTCTATCTCCGGTGATTCGACTTCCTTGACAAAAACTAAGAAAGCTCTGTCAGAATATTTACTCTCCAAATCCCTCAGATCTTGATCCAGAATTTCTGTTTCCTTGCCGTAAATTTTTATTCTGATTATGGGTGGTTTTTGAAAATTGCTGGCCAGTATGTCAGTTATCATCCTTTCTATCTGCTCCTTTGCAGGGCCTTCCTGCAAGAAAACTTCCTCATAGAAGAACTTTCTGTTTTTTTCCAGAGGAACAAATTCAATTTTCACTGCTTTGTTCAAATCGATAAAGTGAATGCCTTTCTCCACTTCTGCTTCTGTCTTTTCAAATTGTGTCACGAGGCTACTGCCTGCGAAAAGGAGGATTGTGTCTCCAAGCTTGATTTGATTGTGCTCGTGAATATGTCCATCGATTATTAAGTCGAATCCTTTTGGCAAATTTGAGACAGAAATGCTTGGCGGGTCGAGAGGCGAGTAAATGTACGGGTCTATGCTCTGGTGCAGAAGCAAAATATTGTAGCAATCTTTTATAGGCTGGGGGTTCCACTGCTGCAAGACATCTTTTGCAAATCTCTCTGGCACTCCAGACATGCCATGGATTGCAACCTTGATTCCATCCTTCTCAAAAACAACAGTGTTACAATGCAAATGGATTAGCAAACCAGCATTCTCAAGAACCTCAATCGCATTCGCTTCTTCTCTACCCCTTCTTTCATGAGTGCCATGCAAGGCTACAACCGGTATGTGATCTGGAGTGCGTTTTGATATCTCTTTTGTTTCTTTTGTTGATTGGATTAATCTGACTCCTTTATTTTCTCCCATTAGTGGCTTAATCAAAATTTTTATTGCCTTTGCCCAAGTGTTTGTTTTTGGAGTTCTGGAATCAAAGATGTCACCGGGAATTAAAATCAAGTCTGCATTCAAAGCCTTCTCCATGGCTTCATCTGCATTCTCAAAACTGTCATTTTCAAGCTCAGGGCTGTAAGCAAAGCCAAAGTGAAAGTCTGATAAAACAGCTATTCTCATACTACTAAAAGTATGGAATGTAAATTTATTTAAATCATGTGATAAAGTTTATGTTAAGCTTTCTCGCATAATTTACTGTTGCATTGAATTCTCCCATTGTGATACGCCTGTATATTTCAGGGTAATTTTTTGCATTGAATTCTGGTCTATACTGATTCATGATATTGACTAAGCATTTATCACGGATATTTTTCTCTATCCATTCTAAAACTGGTTTTGTGCAACAATCGACATGATTCGGTAAAATTAAATGTCTTAGGGTTATTTCAGTTGTTTTTGCCGCAATTCTATGATTTCTCAAACAAACATCGTAATAGTTTGGAGTTTTTGAAAGCTTTAGACCGCAATCGTTGTTTCCGTACTTAAAATCAGAAAGATGCATGTCTACCATACCATCAAGAATTTGCATGGTTTTTTCAGACATGTAAAAATTGCTGTTCCAAACAACCGGAATGTTTGTCTTGCATGATTTCAACACATCAAGAATATATGCTAAATTTGGGGTCGGTTCTCCACCAACCAAGTTCAAATTCCTCGCTCCTTCGTTTCTTCTTTCATCGATTATCTTAACTAGTTGTTGTTTAGGAACAGAATAACCGTCTTCATACCAATGGCTTATAGTCCAGTTCTGACAAAATTGACAAGACATCGTACAACCCATGAAAAATATCGTGTGACTTGGTGAGATATGAGGTTCTTCTCCCATGTGAATAAATTCAGAAGAAATTCTGTATTGATTGCCAACCTTACAGAATCCTTCTTCGCCTTTGATTCTATTCACATGACATTTTCTCTCGCATAATTCACAAGATTGTATAATCTTTTTTGTCAAAGTAATTTTCAAATCAAATAAAGACGATTTAGCAATTGAAAGTTCTTCAAGAGAGGCCTCCCCTCCGTCCAGATTATCCTGTATCCTATAGAACTCTTTCATCCCATCAGAATGTAGAGCCCAAAGTTTTTCGATGGAAGATTTTTCATCAAAATCCACTTCAATTTTTTTTGCTATTTGGAATTTCGCTGGTAATTCGTCTTTTACAACCTTCACGTATCTTGGCAAAACCTTCTTCACTAAAGGATCTTCCAAAGCCCCTATCGTATCTGGTCTTAACAATCTCCACATAATTAGTCATTTATTTTTAAAAATTTGTATTATTTTAAGAGCGATAGTATGGCTGAGCAAGAAGGAATCACAGTAAAGAAAGCTGAGAATTTCTCTGAGTGGTACACGCAAGTAGTCCAGAAAGCTGAGCTGGCAGATATAAGGTATAACGTCAAAGGCTTTCTCGTTCACATGCCTTGGTCAGTCAGGATAATGAAGAAAATGAATGATTTTTTTGAAGATGAGTTGGAAAAAAATGGGCATGAGCCTGTTTGGTTTCCTGCTGTAATCCCTGAGTCTTTTCTAAAGAAAGAGAAGGAGCATGCGGAATTCTCTGCTGATGTTTTCTGGATAACTGAAGCTGGGGCTGATTTTGAAAAACTGGAGGAGAAGCTTGCTCTGAGACCAACTTCTGAGACTGCGATTTACACTATGTTTTCGATATGGATAAGAGGATGGAGGGATCTGCCACTGAAAACCTACCAGAGCTGCCAAGTCTGGAGATACGAAAGCGTGACAAGGCCATTCATCAGAGGTAGAGAATTCTACTGGATAGAGGCTCACGATGCTTTTGCGAGCGAGGAGGAGGCTTTGAAGCAGGTGAGACAAGATATGGAGACGACTGGAAATGTGATCTACAAGAAGTTTGCTCTTCCATTCTTATTTTTCAAAAGACCTCAGCATGACAAGTTCAAGGGAGCTGTCAATAGTTTTGCTGCAGATTCCATCATGCCAGACGGAAGAGTGATTCAACTGCCGTCAACCCATCTTCTCGGCCAAAATTTCTCCAAGGCTTTTAACATAAAATTCATCGACAAGGACGAGAAAGAAAAATATGTTTGGCAAACTTGCTATGGCCCAGCTTTCTGGAGAATTCTTGGTGCGCTGATTGCTATCCATGGTGATGACAGGGGATTGTTGCTGCCTCCGTTGATTGCTCCAATACAAGTTGTGATTGTGCCTGTTGTGGGAAAAGATGACAAGAAAATAATTAAAAAAGTTGAAGAGACTGAAAAACTGCTTAGGGAAAATGGTTTTGAAGTCAATGTTGATGATAGGAAGGAGTACACTCCTGGATGGAAGTACAATTATTGGGAACTGAAGGGTGTGCCAATAAGAATAGAGATTGGTCCTGTGGACGTGAAGAAAAAGCAGGTGGTTGTTGTAAGAAGGGATACTTGGAAAAAAATCATCGTGAAGGATAAGGTATTGATAAAGACATTAAGAAAGATGCTTGATGAAATACAAGACAGTTTAACAAAAAAAGCTGACAGGTTCTTAAAGGATAATCTGAAGGAAGCAAAGGATTTTGAAATGCTAAAGAAAATTTTGAAGGATAGGGGTGGGGTAGTAAGAGTCAATTGGTGTGGTAGCAAGGAATGCGCCGATTGGATCAAAGCTGAGACCGAAGGCGGAACGATAAGGGGAACTTTGTATGACAAAAAAGAGAAAGTTTTTGGGAACTGTATCTGGTGTAAGAAGGAAGCGAAAGAAGTAGTTTATATTGCCAAGTCCTATTGAGAATATTTGCATCCGCAGCTAACACAAAACTCCTGAGTTATATCTGCACATTGCTTAGGTTTGCATCTTGAAACGTTCAAATCATAGTAACAGCATTTTGTGGTTGAGCACTCGTACTTAGTACCATAGCTACAAACTCGAGTGTTTGTTCCTGTGCAGTTGCTTACTGGCAAAGTAGTTGTGACAACAGTAGTGGTGGTTGTTGTGATTGTGAGAGTCGTGGTTGTTGTTCCTGGTGGCCCAGAAACTTCTGTTCTTTTGATCAAAAATAGTATTCCGATGAATGAAAAAATTAGAATAAGAAGTATTGCTGATGACTGCTGGCCTTTGAACATAGATTAAATTTGTCTTTCAGTTAATAAAATGTTTATTTTATACCAAGAGAACTTTTGATGAATTCCCAGAAGTTTCCCAAGGAGGCAAAAATCCCTGCTGGTACTGGTCTGGTTGGTATAACTCGTTTAGTTGTGGTGGTTGATAAAGGAGATGCTGGTCTGGTTGTTGTTGGTGTTGTTGTTCCTCTACCTGATTGAGTGGTTGTAGTTGCAATGCATTCACAATTACCTCCACATACTTTTCCTCCAGAACATTTACTATTTGAAGGAAGACAGTCGTCATGCAACCTGTTATAAATACAACAACCCGAACATGATGGTTGAGTTGTGGTTGTCGTGGTTGGAGGTATATAGCAGCAACAGCTATCACATGGTGCAATGTTTTTGCATCCATAATCTCCTATGATTATATAACCACTTGGACAAAGTCGTTGTCCGCATTGAGCACGCGTGCCACCAATTTTTATGCATGCCTGTCCACAAGCGACTGTTCCAACATTACAAACCTTTGGTATCGTGGTAGTTGTCGTGGTTATTGATTCCTTTACACAAGCTCCATTTTTACATATATAACCTGATCCTACGAGAACGCTACAACTTCCACCAGTAGATGCGCACCAACCATGTTCTTGGTCGCACCAAAATTCTTGAATTTGACCATTGTTTTGACAAAAATCTGTTGCTGTACCTTGTGAACCACTACATGTACCTTTCACTAAATAATTTTTACCACCGTCAGAATCTGTACATGTTGTGGTTGTTGTTGTGGTTGTTTTTACACAAGCACCGTCTTTACAAACATAACCAGAAGGACAGTTGGTTTTATAATAATTACATAAATTTCCATTTCCAAGGTCACAATAGACTTCTCTTAGTTCACCAGCAAGACACCCATCATATATTTTCATACCTAGAGAATCTTCACAAACCCCGTTTACATAAATATTCTTTCCGCCGTCAGAATCTGTACATGTATAAGTGGGGGTTGTTGGCATGCTTGTGGTTGTTATTGTTGGTGGTGGAGGTGGTGGTGTAGTTGTGGTTGTTATTGTTGGTGGTGGAGGTGGTGGTGTAGTTGTGGTTGTTGGTATTGTAGTTATTGTTGGAAAAAGATTTTTAAAAAACCAAGAAAATATATCTCCAAGAGTAAGTGCGTAGACATTTGAAGAAAATAATAAGAGAAATGTGATAAGAGTCAAAACAAGTAACTTGTTTTTCATTTTTCTCTATAATAAACTATAAGTTTTAGTGCTAATAATCTTTACCAAACATTGTTTATTTGGCGTTCTGAATTAACTTAGTCAATCTTGATGAACTTCTGGAAAACTAGAAACACCAAAAGCTATTTAAAAGCAGACACATAATTTAAATTATCCAATTTCTGGGTGAAAGATTTGGTAAAACTTGATGAAGAAAAGCCTGAAGTTAGAAAGACAGGAACAACTACAATCGGATTGATCTGCAAGGATGGTGTAGTGTTAGCAGCAGAGAAGAAGTCAACGATGGGCTATCTTGTCGCGAGCAAGGAGTCAGAAAAGATTCTTCCAGTAGCCGATCACATTGCCATGACTATAGCTGGTGTTAGCGGAGACGCTCAAACCCTGGCAAGGTACATGCGAGCTGAATTGAAACTCTTCGAGATACAAAACCAGAGGAAAATTTCTGTGAAGGGGGCAAGCACTTTGCTCTCGAACATCTTGCAAGGAAGCAAATACTATCCATACTACGTTCAATTGATTTTAGCTGGGTTTGATGAGACTGGACCGGTGATATTCAGCTTAGATGCTGTTGGGGGATGGGAAGAAGAGAAAAAATTCTTTTCTACTGGTTCTGGGTCACCAATGGCTTTGGGTGTTCTTGAGGACAGTTACAAAGATAATATTTCTACTGAAGAAGGAAAGAAGATTGCGCTGAGAGCGATAAAGGCAGCAGTTGAAAGAGACATAGGCTCTGGTGGAAAGGGAGCAGATGTAGCTGTTATCTCAAAAGACGGAATAAAAATCACAAGGTACGAGCAGCTAGAGAATATAGCTAAATAAAAAATCCTGTGAGTGAAATGGAAATTCTGAAAAAAGTAGAGAGTAGCTTACCCAAAGAAGTTGTGAGTAGAATAGAGTTGGAAGGCTCAGAGATCATAGTATACACAAAAGACAGGGAATTCTTCAAGACGAATGAGGAGACAATCAGACAGATAGTGAGCGAACTGAAGAAGAGGATTGAAGTGAGACTCGAGAGCAATCTCTGCTTGGATCAAAAAGCAACTGAAGAAAAAATAAAAGAAATTGTTCCTGAAGACGCGAAGATCAAGGACATTTATTTTGAGACAGAGCGCAGTTTGGTCATCATAGCTGCTGAGAAGCCTGGCCTTGTTATTGGGAAAGGTGGAGAGACTTTCAGGACAATCAAATCAGAAACATTGTGGATTCCAAGGATAGAGAGAGTGCCGCCGATAAAGTCAGACGTGATCAATGGGATAAGAAAAGTTTTGCACACGGAGAGCAAGTTCAGAAAGGAGTTCTTAAATGAGATTGGAGAAAAAATTTTCAGCGAGAGGACAACCAACAGAGATTGGATAAGGGTGATTCCATTGGGTGGATTCAGAGAGGTTGGAAGGAGCTGCTTGCTTGTCGAGACGCCAAAATCCAAGATATTGATAGACTGCGGGGTTGCGGTTGGTGCTTCAAATTCCAATCAATACCCAATTTTACAAACAAAAGAGTTTGATTACAATGAGCTTGATGCGATAATCATTTCCCATGCGCATCTAGACCATTGCGGCTTTGTTCCAGTTCTTTATGAGCACGGCTACAGCGGGCCTGTTTACATGACAACTCCCACAGTTGACCTTGCAACGTTGCTCTGGCTCGATTACATTGATGTGATGCAGAAGAGCACGAACACTCCGTTCTTCACTGCAAAAGGCGTGAAGGAGGCTGTGAGGCATAGCATTCCTTTGGAATACGGAGAAGTCTCTGATGTTGCGCCCGATGTAAGGTTGACATTCCAGAACGCAGGTCATATTTTAGGAAGCGCTCTCATTCATCTTCACATAGGAGAAGGCTTGCATAATGTTGTTTATGCTTTGGACCAGAAGTTTGGAAGAACAACTTTACTTGATCCGGCTTTCACAGATTTTCAGAGAGTTGAAACTCTGATCATTGAATCAACATATGGTGGCGAGAGGGACAGCATGCCGCCAAGACCAGAAACAGAGAGACAGTTGATGGATATTGTAAACAGAACTATGGAGAGGAGAAGCATAGCTCTTATACCATCTTTCTCTGTTGAGAGAGCTCAGGAAGTCATGGCGATTTTAGTTGAAAACGATTTTCAATATCCTGTCTTCATCGACGGAATGATCTGGGATGCCAACGGAATCTTCACCGCTTATCCTGAATATCTTTCGATGAACATGCAGAGAAAAATTTTCACTGGTCAGGACCCGTTCTTGGATCCTATATTCAGAAGAATAGCATCGCCGAGCGAGAGGGAAAAATCGTGGGAAGAGAAGCCGTGTGTGATAATTTCAACGAGCGGCATGTTGATCGGCGGTCCTGTGATGGAACACCTGAAAGCTTTGGCAGAGAATCCTGATAATTCATTGATATTTGTCGGATACCAGAACGAAGGCACGCTTGGAAGGAGAATACAGAAGGGGTGGAGGGAAATCCCTGTGAGAGCAGATGATGGAAAAATTATATCAATTGAAATGAAGATGAATGTTCAGACCATAGACGGATTAAGCGGGCATTCTGATAAAAACCAGTTGCTGAATTTCATTCACAGGCTTGCATCGAGACCGGACAGGATAATCATAGCCCATGGGGAAAACCAAAAATCATTGGAGTTTGCTAGAAGTGTCCACAGGCTTTTCAGAGTAGAAACAAATGTTCCCAGAAACCTTGAGGGACTTAGATTGAAATAATCAATACGGATAAGCCAATCCTAAATTAAATTTGTAGACCTCAAACATGTCTTGATTCACGACGTTGATGTAAGAGGTGGAGTAACCAGATTTTATTAGTGTATACAGAACTGGTGCCGCTTGTTTCTTGGATGCCCAAAGCAGGAGCGAGAGTAGTAACATCTTTCCATCATCTGATGCTTGTCCCTCGCGTGCGAAATCTGGAAGCCAGGCAACTCTAGCTGATGTTCCGTTCAAGATTACTGCAGGATATTCATTTTGCGCCTTCACAGCTTTGATCAAAACCCTTTCAATGTTATTGTCTATTGGCTCTATGTCGGTAACTTGCCTTGGAGGAAGCACATAAGATAAAAAGTCTGGAAAAATGTAATCTGGCTTGAATGATAGCGCTATGCTCTGGTTGTCATTGATGTAATTCAAAGTAAAATTGTAGCCACCTATCTTCACAGATCCGCCTAAGTTAACAAGAGTGTCGTTTGTTCCGTCTGCATTTGTGTCGAACCATGCCGAGCTACTGCTACAGATCCAAAAAGCGTAGCCTGTTTGATTCAATGTTAATTTGCCTGTGCCAGATGGTTGATAATCACACCCAGACATAGCTGCTGTAGAAGAACCATTGAGCGGAAACGGCACATGGTAGAAATATTTGTATGGAACATAATTAATGCTGCTCGAATTACTTGGCTTGCTCCTAAAAACCATGTAATTCGCTGCTCCATTTTGCACACCGTCCCATCTCAAGCCGAATATTTCTTTCTGCGTGCTGTCACCGTTCACATCGCTTTCTTGCTTGAAATCCATCATCTCCACAATTCCCACGCCTCTAGCTATATAATTCTTGAAAGGCTGAGAACTGCCCAAAGGTTTGTAACCGCGGATCAAAAGAACATTTGATTCTTCTGGAATGTCATCAAATGAGGATTGCACGAATAGAATCTTCACATTCCTTCCATTGATCTTCAAACCGTCGAACCAAAAATTCATCTCGTTTATTTGAGTCGGCGTGCAGTTGCAGGCGATTATCACACGGTCTAACATAGTGCCTTCCACCTCGGACCATGCTATCAAGTTTGTCTTGTTTGTTGGGATGATACTATCGATAAAACTTGAAAGTGCATCTTTGTCAAAGGAATAGCTGTACAGTTTGTTCATTCTATCCATCGTAAGGATCAAGTCTCTTGAATCTATAAGCAGGTAAGCTTCTTTCCACCTGTTCTCGTAAGTGAACCTTGGAAAGAAAATCCCAAAAGCTATGAGCATGGCTACGAGAACAAAAACTAGTTCAACTATGTTCATTTGTCCTTTCATATCACCACATCTGCAATATCAACTCGCCATATTTTATCGTTCCGCCCTCATTGAAAGCTATCACTCTCCTTATTGTCACCTGAATCTGTCTGGTCGTGATAACTGGCGGGTTGCAAGAGATCTTTGTTTCGCTGCCGCTTATCAGAATCAATGAAAAATCATTGTCAATGCCCATCAAATTCTTCACACTGCTATAGCTAAGCTGGCATGTTGAATTGAACGTTGATATTTTGCTGCCCGAGAGCAGGTTCGTCTTGTTCTCTGTCTGATCAAGCAGTCCTATTCTCGTCGCATTCGCAAAATTGACGTCCCAGTCGAGTGGCTGGCCGGGGTCATTGATCAAAAGCTCGGAGACCTGGAATGCCTCTGACCTCAGCCTCTCTCCCTTAATGTTGTCTATGTAAGATGGAATGAATATCAGTACCTGCAATGAAAAGTAACCGACGAAAGTGATAAAAATGACCATTGATGTCAGAAATTCTACAAAACTTATTTGCGCTTTCATTCAAACTCCCAATAGATTTATGAATTTTAGCAGGAGCAGTATTCCCCAGACTGCTACTGTCAGTATGATGCTGTGCTTGAGTCCTGCGATCATTGAATCCTCACTTATCTGCCCGATCACCAGACCACAAGCTATAGCGATGATCGTGCTCATGTAGAAGAATATTGAGATATAATATGCTGATATACTTGTCGAATCTGGCACGTTGAAAATGTATTTGGCTGGGATCGCAAAAATCGTGCAAATGATGCTCGGATTATCCTGACAGGGACTTTGGAGTCCTATCATTCCTCCCCCGGGACTTGTTGAGATCTGAAATACGGGAATCATTAACCTGTTGATTGCAACGAGGATGAAAACGAAAATGAAGACTATTGCATACATCAAGACAACATATTGGTTCAAAAGGCTCCTTCTCTCCTTCTCAGCATCGCTCAGTTCGGTCAAATTGTTCGAGACAGATTCCAGAGTAGCAATTACATCTCCGCCAGTGATGTACGACTCTCTTAAAATTTTCAACGCCATGAAAAGTCTCTTGCTCGATTTTACCCTTTCTATGAACTGGTCGAGGACTTTGTTGACGGGCATTCCCCAAGAAATTTGGTTTGACATCTTCTTGACTTCCTTGGAGAGCTCGCCGTAATCTAGCTTGCTGGTCGAGACTATTGCCTGGTGGAACGGCATACCAGAGCGAATTCCTTCAACCAAGTCTCTGAGGAAGGCGGGCATTTTTCCTTCTATTTCCTTTATCGCCCTCTCTCTTTCATATCTCAACAATATTAGTGGCAATGCGAGCATGAAAGCGAACAGGATTAGTGCGTTTGATATCACGCCCTGATTGGATGTGAATATTCCTAATGCGATTAAAAATAAAGTTATAGAAACTGAAATGAGAATGATGTCCTGCTCGGTTGTTAATTTTATTTTCAATCACTCGCCTCCCGGCGTAGAGGTTCTGATCAAATATATGAAAAGCATTGAAATGAGGGGTAGGAAGACGAAGATGAGGAAGAACTGGAGGGAGAGAACCTGCGAGCCGATGCCTGTGATTCCGGCAACTATTGATGTCAAGATTACGAAGAATATTGCACCGAGAACTGCGGCGGTCAAATAAATTTCTATGAAAATTGCCAGTGAATGAGAAAAGTCACGGAGTTTTAATCTGTAATCCGACATGAAGCCTTTGGCCTTCTCTCTCAGAAAAATATCAATATCACCACCGGCCATGTTTGTGGAAAATATTCCCCATAGAAGCTCCTTGAGATTTTTTGACGGCGACCTCTCAACTGCTCTCTGAAGCGCAGTATTCACGTCTATACCAAATGATTTTATATCACTATCAATTTTTGAAAGCTCATCTGTGATTTCACCATAGGCGCTGAACTTGGAAAAAATTTCAAAAATTTTATCCAACGGAAGTTTTGTGCTCGCGAGAGTTGAGAGATGGACTGTGGCGAATGAAATCTGATTGTCGATCTTCTTTGTCTTGCTCCTTATCACAAACTTTGGATAATTGATGTAGACTATGAAAACGATTGCTACGATGAAGAAAGATGATGTGATAGCTGAGAGAAAACCGGACAGAAAATTTTTAAGAAAAAATGCAAGGATGACAGACAAGAGCGGCAGGCCGATGATGAAAAAAAGAACAGTGATGAAGATACCTTGGCACAAAAATTCTTGTGTCGAAAGATTTATCCCCGCTCTTTTCAGATCTGATTTCATCTCAGAAAAATATGGTGAGATGACCTCTGCGAACGGATAAAAAAATTTCATCGAGAATGTTCCAAATTTCATCAGAGTCCTCCCTTTATGGTTGTCAACAGTCTGGAAGGATCCTTGTAGTAAGAGTCTAAGATTGCGGAAACCTCTGAATACTCGAAGATTTTGTTCCCCTGCATCCAATCCAAGACCATCATTCTCCTCTCAATCTCTTCCCCCATTTCACTTTCTTTCATTCCTGTCATCTCTGAAATCTTTTTCAGCAAAACACTCTTACCTGTCACATCAAAAGTGTCATTAATGGGATTCCATTTGAAAATCTGGTTGAAGATTGGTTTTCTTGTCTCTTCATCTAGTCCAACTATTTCTAGGATTTCTGTCACTCTTCTGACTTGTTTTTCTCTGTATTTTGTGGTTATCAGGAAAACTATGACATCAAGGCTTGCTATGAGGCTAGACGGTAGACTTATTGGTGGCGTGGTCAACCTATCGAGCAATTTCGGCACGTTCTCCGCGTGTATTGTCGCAAGGCTTGGGTGTCCCGTGGCCATTTCCTGAAAGAGGACATAAGCTTCTTTTCCTCTAACCTCACCGACGATTATGTAATCTGGCCTCTGCCTAAGACTCTCCTTCAATAAATCGAACAAGTCTATCTCGCCAGGTTTTCTTTCGAATTCAGTGCCAATCGCTGTTCTTGCAACATGTGGGACCCAGTGCGGATGTGGTAGCTTTAGCTCCGGCGTGTCCTCTATGGAAACTATTTTTTCTTCTGGTCTTATGAAAAGTGAGAGGACGTTCAGGAAAGTGGTCTTACCAGATGCTGTTCCTCCTGAGACCAGAATACTTTTCCCCATATCAACAGCAAACCAAAGGTATGCCATAGATTTCACATCAACAGTCTTGTAGCCGAGCAGATGGATTGGTGTCAAAGGCTTTTCTGTGAATTTTCTAAAAGTGAAGTTGCTTCCTCTTCTCGCGATGTCTGTCGCGAGAGTCGCCTGAACCCTGCTTCCATCTGGAAGCGAGCCAGAGAGCAACGGGTTTGTAACAGATATAGATTTTCCACAGATCTGGGCAATCCTCATGACAAATGAATCTAATTCATCTGCATTATCAAAAATAACGTTCGTCATCACAGATCCCAAACTCGGATTCCTGTGAAAGATGAATATCGGTATGTTCAAACCGTCGCAAGAGATATCTTCTATTTGATCATCATTCAACAAAGGCTCAATTCTTCCAAAGCCGATGAAATCTCTTTCTATGTAGTACTGCAGGACTTGCCTCTCTGTCTCGCTTAGTGCCAACCCGTAATAATTAGCTATGTCCAAAATTTGTTTCTTGAGATAGTCCTTTGCCTCAAAAATTTTCAGCTTTGAAAAATCAACATCCAATCTCTGCTCCAATGCTTCCTTCACTTTTTTCAATGTGTCCTTCAGCCTCTCAGTCAATGGCGGCTCGACGACTTGATAAACGTGTCTGTTTGACTTCTCATCCCAATAAATCTTTGCATATGCAAAAATCGTCTCGTTCTTCTCTGGTTTTTTCGGAATGAGTGGATAAGCCATCGCGATTTTTTCCCTTTCGCCTTCCTCCATTTTGGCAATTTTCACGAGGGCTGGTGAAAATTCAGGAATCTCCAATCCTTCTTCAATTTTCCTCTTTTTTTCCACTTGTTCTTCAAATTTTATAGGAAGTGCTATAGGCTGAATTGGAATTTTTATTGGCTCGCCTACTGATTGTACCGATAATCTTTGAACTATCTCCTGTGGCATGACTTCGGGTTTTTGAGCGGAAACGACCTCGTATCCTTTTTTGACTCTTATGACAAATTTTCTCAACGGGTTCATTTGACCATTAAATTATTATTGGTTCTGTTTAATGTTAAAATTATGGTTTTGACTGACGAGGATGAGCCAGATGCTGTCAGCGTGTCGATGAGCAGGTTGTGTATAGTTGTGAATAATGATTCTGATGTTGTTGGCACGAAGGTTTCAAATGCTGAACCGAGGAAAATAACATCTATAGGATAGCCGGCAGATGTGTTCTGTACTGTAATACTAACATTGGCAAAATCGCAGCCCCTGCAGCTATCGACAAGAGCGACTGCTACTGATGATACATAGCTGCTAGTCAGGTTCATGCTCGAGGAAATTATCATTTGTCTAAACGTATCGGACTGGTATCTGAAAAAAGTCCCTATGGAGATAAAAATCAAAAAACCTATGAGGAAGAAAAGTACGAATTGTACCACTACGGTTTGTCCTTTTGTCATCATAAAAGAATTTCAATTTCTGTTGTAATTAATGTTTGCTGACCAACAGACGTCTGACTCACGGATTTGCGGGAGATCTGAACATTTTTTCCTGTGGATGTTGTAACTCCTCCTGATGGCTTCACTAAATCTATCTGATATATTTTTGTTCCATCAACAGTCACGAGCTTTCTGAACCCAACCTGATATGTTATGTTAAAGCCATTTGCTGATTGCGTTGCGAGAGAACAGACAACAGATGGACTGTCAGTGCCCATGGTTCCTGTCTGACTTGGGTTGAAAGGACAGTCTTTGCCTATCCACTGATTAAGACCTTTGTCTGAGACTGTACTGAAAAATGTGAATTGAATGATATTGTTGGTATCATCCAAAACCCAAATGCCATCAACATCCAAAGAGAATGTGTCTAGACCGCCTGTATTCGCTATGTGTTCAATCCTCGACGGCAAATCTTGACTCAAAGCATTGCTGACTCTGGCTACTACTACCGTGTCCTGCCTCTTCTGAATCAGCGGCAATCCCCATATCAATGCTGCAGAGGTGAGTGAAAGTGCTAAGATAACAATAATAACTGCTGAAAGTATATCTGCTTGAGCCTTGAACATAAAAATCACACTATTTTAAGTGGCAAAGGTTTTCTTGGAGGCAACGGCAAGACCGGTCTTCTCAACTTTTTATCTATTTCCTCCAAAATTGAAAGCACTGCCTCGTTGCTATTAGCCATTTTTTTATTTGCTTCTACTAATTCATTCACCTTATCACTCAAGTTTTTTGTTGCGTCTTGAGGTTGTGGTGATTCCTCGACTGCAGCTGCCTTGATATAAGAGAGCAATTCATTCAAATTGTTCGTGAGTTCTTCCAGTTTCTGCGCCAGTTTTGACAATTCAAGCCGCATAGCATCGTTTGCCTTCGAAAGCTCGTTCACTATCTGTTGATTCATTCTCATCACGTCAACTACTTCCCTGAAAATTTCTTTCACGTTAACTGCTGGTGAAACTGACTCAATCTGTTCCATTCTTTTTTCCAGTCTTCTTAAAGGAGAAATAGGTATTATCTCGTATTCCTCTTCTTGCTCTTTGTTCGGCATATATTAATTATTTAAAAGGAGGAAAATAAAAGCTTTGGTTTATTCCATGCCCTCTCCCATCGGTGGAGATGGTGGCATTCCTTTTTCAAGTTTGCTTGCTGAGATCACATCATCGATTCTCAATATCATCTCTGCTGCTTCTGATGCAGATTTTATCGCCTGCGTCTTAACTTTTAATGGTTCTATGACGCCCATCTCGAATGCATCTGCGATTTTTCCATCATACAAACAAATTCCGCTGCTGATTTTGCCCTGTTCGTGAGCTGATCTTAACTCCACTAAAGTATCAATTGGGTCCAAACCACCGTTTTCTGCCAAACTTCTTGGTATGATTTCCATCGCATCTGCGAATGCAAGAATTGCAAGCTGTTCTCTTCCTGAGAATTTTTCAGCAAACTTCCTCAACCTATTTGCAACTTCTGCTTCAGGTGATCCTGCACCTGCAACAATCTTTCCGACTTCAAGGGCAGATGAAACTGCTCCTATCGCATCTTCTATGCTTCTGTCAATCTCATCAACAACATGCTCAGTGCTTCCCCTGACCAAAATTGTAACCGCTTTGGGATCCTTGCATTCTCTGATAAAAGTCATAGCTTCTCCTGCAATCTTTTCCTCTTCAACTAATTTTGCAAAACCCAAATCATCCGAAGATAAATCATCGAGATTTGAAATTATTTTTCCACCAGTTGCCTTTGCTAGTTTTTCCATGTCAGACTGCTTTACTCGCCTGCATGCAAGAATTCCCTTCTTTGCAAGATAATGCTGAGCAACATCATCAATTCCCTTTTGGCACAATACCACATTTGCATTGACCCTGATTATTTTATCAACCATGTTCCTGAGCATCCTCTGTTCCTGATCCAAGAAAGCTTGTATCTGCTCTGGAGAAGTAATCCTTATCTCGGCGTCCGTCTCTGGTTCTTTGATTTCGAGTGCAGTATCAATAAGAGCAATCCTTGCGTCTTCAACCTTTTTCGGCATCGTTGGATGAACGACTTCCTTGTCAATGACTATACCTTTGATTAGTTCAGTATCTTCAGTTGATCCACCATGTTTTTTCTCCCTCTTGATGTCATCTGTGTTGATCTCAATTTTTCCATCAGTTTTCTTGGCAACCCCCCTCACAGCTTGTATTACTATATCTCCAAGTTTTGGTGAGGCCCTTTCCACGGATTTTCCTGACATAGATGTCATGGCTATTTTCATCAGAGTATCTGTATCATCTATATCAACTGGTTTCGCTATTTCTTCCAAGATTTTCAGTGCTTCATCCTTCGCTATCTTGTATCCCCTTGTTATGACAGTAGGATGTATCTCTTGGTCTAGAAGGTCTTCTGCTTTTTTCAGGAGTTCTCCTGCGATAATAACTGAAGTGGTTGTCCCGTCTCCTACTTCCTCATTCTGCGTCTTAGCAACTTCTACCATCATCTTTGCAACCGGGTGCTCAATCTCCATTTCCTCCAAAATTGTGACCCCATCGTTGGTTATCACTATGTCTCCTATAGAATCAACCAGCATCTTATCCATCCCCTTTGGACCAAGCGTGCTTCTGACCGCATCTGCCACTGCCTTGGCCGCAGCGATGTTGTTTTTTTGGGCATCTCTTCCTGCTGATCTCAATGTTCCTTCTGGTAAAATTAGTATCGGCTGTCCACCGAGATTGCCAATCATTGCTTTTCCGTTCGACATAGTCGCACCTTAGAAATCCTAAAATTCTATAGTTATATATAAATATTTATATTTAATTGCAAAATCCAAAATCAAGATGGGCCATTAGCTTAGCCTGGTAGAGCAATCGCCTTATATGGCACTGTCCGACCTAGGACAGCGATAGGTCGCTGGTTCAAATCCGGCATGGCCCATTAAATTTCTTCTAAAACAAAATAAATATTGAGATAAGCATGGAGGAAAAGGAATACGAGTTCTGGCCAGACCAGATTGCAAAAGAATTGAGAAAAAATTGGAAAGTGAAGAAACAAATTGTTACTACGGGGACTTCAATGTCCGGAGAGCCGCATATAGGAAGCGCGAATGATGTCATAAGAGGGGATGCCATAAGGCTTGCTCTCAAAAGTATCAAAACTCCTGCTGAATTGGTTTGGATTTCTGACGATATGGATCCTTTCAGGTCTGTTCCTCAGGACATGCCGAAAGAACTGGTAAATTACCTTGGCATACCTGTCTGTTTTATCCCAGATTTTTGGAAATGTCATGAAAATTTTGCCGAACATTTTGAGGACAAGTTTATCAAGCAACTGGAAACAGTCTTCGTCAAGCCAAAAATCCTTAGAGGAATTGAGATGTACAAGAAGGGAATGTACAATGGTGTGATAAAACTGGCGATGAAAAAAAGGAAGCAGATTGCAAGAGTATTAAACAAGTTCAGATCTATGCCATTGCCAGATGATTGGTACCCAATAAATATAATCTGTAAGAAATGTGGGAAGATATCGAACACAAAAATTCTCGAATATAATGAAAAAACTGCTACTGTTGAATATGAATGCAGTGTAGATACGGAACTGCTCAAGAAAAAATATGAGGTTAATGGATGCGGATACAAAGGCAAAGTCTCTGTTTTGAATGGAAATGCCAAATTGACCTGGCGTGTGGAATGGGCAGCAAGATGGGTGTTCCTTAAAACTACGTGCGAGCCTTTCGGCAAAGAACATGCTGCTGCTGGTGGGAGCTGGGATACTGCAAAAGAAATTGTGAAAATTTTAGGATGGAAGCCGCCATATCCAGTGGTTTACGAGCATTTTCTTGTCAACGGGCAAAAAATGTCAAAATCTTTGGGCAATGTGATCACAGTTCCAGACATGCTCAAGTATATGACTCCTATTCATCTCAGATACTGGATGTTCCAAGGCAGACTGACGATTGCAAAGGACATAAATCTGAGGCAGATTGTGCCTTTGCTCTGGAATGAAGTTGACTTGGCTGAAAGAGTGTATTTTGGTTTGATATCATCTGGCAACAAAAGAAAGGACCACAACTTTAAAAGAGCCTATGAATTGGCAGCCGTGAAGCCAGAAAAATCTTCTGCAATTTACATACCATTCGAAATCATGGTAGAACTTGTAAAGATATTGCCTAGCAACAACCAAATTGATTTTGCTTTGAACAAGTTGAAAGAGTTCGGGAGACTGAAAAAGGTCACAGCAGCTGTTGTGAAAGAGGTTGAGAAAAGACTGGAACACGCAAAAAGATGGTATGAAGATTTTGTAGTATCTAAAGTTGAATTGAAAGTAGAACTGAGGGAAGAAGAGAGGACTGCAATTGAAGAATTGATAAAATTGATTGAAAAAGAAAAGGATGGTGAAGAAATACAAAGGAAAATATTTGCGATTGCACAAGAGAATAAAATCAAACCCTCGGAATTTTTCAAACTCATTTACAAGATAATCTTGAATTCTGAAAGGGGACCGAGATTTGGGCCCTACGTTATTGAAAGAGGAAAAGATGAAATAATTGAAAAATTGAAAAAGAGATTATTGTTGTAGGTAGAATGATCCGTGAAACAAAAATTTTTAAGAATGAGGAGGCTTTATCGCCAGAATACTTACCAGAGTTATTGCCTCATAGGGAGCAACAGATAAAGCATCTTGCAGAGAACCTGCTTCCAGCTACAGAAAAAAGAATGCCTCAAAATACATTTGTTTTTGGTCCTCCTGGTGTTGGAAAAACTGCTTCAGCAAAATTCGTTTTCAGGGAATTTGGCGATTATTCTGGGATTAAAACAATTTACATCAACTGCTGGGATTACAACACCATAAATTCCATTTTCACTAAAATTTCCTTGGAGCTTGGAGCATTTGTCCAGAGAAGGGGCTTGGGAAAGGATGAGATTTTAGAAAGGTTGATTGAATCTTGCAACAAATTTGAGAGAGGACTTGTTGTCTGTCTTGACGAGGTCGATCAGCTAATTTTTAATGATGAAAGTGCTTTGTACAATCTGCTGAGGCTCAATCAGTATGTTAAGATTTCCATAGGCCTTGTTTTCATCTCAAACAATCCTTTTGTTTTTGCTGAAGTTGATCCGAGAGTCAAGAGCAGTTTGAACATAGAAGAAATTGAGTTCAAATCATATTCCATGGAAGAGATGAGGGATATACTTCAAGAGAGAGTAAACTTAGCTTTCACTTCTGTGGAAAGTGTTGTGGTTCTCTTGGCAGCAAATCATGCTGTCCAAAACGGAGGAGACGTCAGAGTTGGGCTTGAATGTTTGATGAAAGCGGGGAGGCTTGCTGAGAAGGGAAATTCTGAGAAGTTAAAGGTTTCACATATTAAGGAGATTCTACCAAGTGTAAGACCTGTCAAACCAGAAATTCTAAAGGAAAGGATAAATCTAGATGAAAAAACAATCCTCCAAATCGTCAATGAAAAGAGAAGAATTTATACAGACGAATTGTATTCTACCTATTCAGAAAAGATGGAGTATCCTGTCAGTGAAAGGAGGTTCAGAGACTTCTTGAATCACTTGGCAGAGGTCGGACTTGTAAAAGTTGTTGATAGGAAGAGAGGTGTGCGAGGCAAGAAAAGGATTGTGATGAAAATATAATCTAAATTAATTGATTCAACAAATTATTATTTATGAAATTAAAGAGAAAGACTGTTAAAAATCTGCTATCAAAAAATTGGGAAACAATAATTAATATCTCTGTTCTGCTTGTGATTTGGGGTTTCCTTCTAAGCTATTTTAAACCAAGTCTTATACTCTTGGATACTCATATAAGTGGCGGTGATACTGGATCTTATAATTATCCATTAGAATACCTTAAAAATAATCTACTTCCACATGGAAATCTCATAGGATGGAGTCCTGGGTGGTATGCAGGCTTTCCAATGTTTCAATATTATTTCTCGTTTCCATTTCTATTGACAGTATTGTTGAGTTATCTGATACCTTTGAATGTAGCGTTCAAAATCATCACAGTTCTTGGAACTTTCCTGTTGCCGTTGTTGACATTTTTCTCTATGAAAATGATGAGATTCAAATTTCCAATGCCAATCATAGCTGCGATTTTTGTCCTGCCATTTCTATTCAACCAAGGAAACTCAATGTGGGGTGGGAATATACCGAGCACGTTAGCTGGCGAGTTTTCCTTTAGTTTAAGCTTGGCATTTACTGTTCTATTTTTTGGACTTATATACAAGGGAATATATGAAAAAAAATATATTATTCAGAACTCTATTTTGTTTGCTTTAATCAGTTTAACTCATGCCTACACGATGCTGTTTGCTGGAATATCATCACTCTTTTTACTCATAAAAAAAGATAAGAAAAGTTTCATTCAAAATTTCAAATATCTATTCAAAGTTTATCTAATATCGTTTTTCATCATAGGGTTTTGGGCAGTACCTTTATTGGAAAAAATGCAATACAGAACACCTTTTGATTATGTTTGGGTAATTAGTAATTTAAAAGAAATGTTCCCTGATGTGATTTTGCCAATTTTCGCTTTGGCTATATTTGGTTTTTACAAAGGTTTTAAAAATAGGGATGAAAGAATAGTTTTCATAATTTTTTCATTAATGGTTGCATTGATTCTCTATAGATTTGCCATATATCTGAAGTTGACTGATATACGGTTCATACCGTTTTTCCAATTATTTCCAGTGTTTGTTGCTGCATATTTCATTTCCCAAATGATAGAAAAAATCAAAGGAAAATGGCTTTTAGTAATAATGCTTTTGATCTTAACTCTTTTTTGGGTGAATAAAAACACAACATATATCTCGTTTTGGATAGAATGGAATTATGGCGGATATGAAAGCAAGCAAACATGGGACCAGTTTAATTCAATAAACAATTATCTTGCCAGTTTACCACCAGGTAGAATAGTGCATGAATTCTCCAATGTTCATGATAAATTCGGTACTGTCAGGGCTTTTGAATCATTTCCGTTGTTTGCCAAGAAACCTGTTTTAGAAGGGTTGTTCATAGAATCTGGTGTCAATGCTCCGTTTGTCTTTTGGATTCAATCAGAGATATCCGAAACACCAACCTGCCCATTACCAAGAGTACAATGTTCTTCATTCAGCCTAGAGAATGGAATAAAACATTTAAAACTCTTTAATGTCAACTACATTGTTGCGACATCTGACAAACTTAAAAGTACTATAAGAAAGAATTCTGAATGCATATTTCTAAAAAGTTTTGATGAAATAGAAATTTACAGGCTAAACAATACTGGCAAATATGTCGAACTTCCGAGATATGAGCCGGTTCTGGTAGAAACTAAAGATTGGAAGAAGGTGGCTTACGAGTGGTTTAAGGATATAGATTTGGTTGATGTTCAGTTGGTTTTTTCTGAGAAAAATGATGGAAAATTCAAAACTGTAATTACGAATGATGATTTATCGACTATAAATAAAATACCAATCGAATCGAACTGCTCTATTTATGAAAATGTTACGAATGATGAGGTTAGAATCAAAACGTCCTGCATTGAAAAACCATTATTAATTAAAATTTCATATTTTCCCAACTGGAAAGTTGAGGGTGCTAGTAAGATTTACCTTGTGTCACCCGCTTTTATGCTGATATTTCCAGAAAAAGAAGATGTCAGACTATACTATGACGATACGAGCTTTGATTTAGCTGGAAAGTTTTTCTCCGTGATTGGAATAGTAATCTGTCTTTTATGTTTGGGTTCAAAGAAATTTTCTAGATTTTTAAACTCAATCTAAGAAGATTAAAAAACATTCTAAACGAGTTGATGCGCTTGAAGCTGGTCTTTTTTGTGTTTTTGACTGGTGTATAAATTTCCTTTATTTTAAATCCATTATTCTTAATTTTGTAAAGTAGCTCAATGTCAAAATCAAACCCTTTGCAGATAAACTTTTTATCTATTGAATCAAAAACAGATTTTTTAAGGAACTTCAAACCAGCTTGCGTGTCTTCTATATCTAGACCCAATAAACTTTTTACAAGAAAATTCCAAATTCTTCCCATTACTTTTCTTTTAAATGGGTAGGAAACCGATGAAAACTTCTGACCTTTCCATTTTGATGCTATTACACAGTCATATTTTCTAAGACTTTTAATAATTTTTTTCATGTCTTCGTGACCAAAGGCACCATCAGCATCTGCAAACCCTATGTAATCATTTTTTGAAACCTTAAACCCCTCTAATATTGCAGCTCCTTTTCCAATCCTTTCAGGGAAAACTAACAATCTCAATTTAGGAAGTTTGATATTTTTAACAATCTTTGGCGTCTTATCAGTGCAACCATTACAGACTACAATTATCTCAGATTCGGGGAAGTTTTTTGATAGGCCCAGCAAGAAATTCTCTATGTTATCTTCTTCATTATGAGCTGGTACCACTATTGAAACTTTCATACTAACTAATATGTGCCAAGAAAAGTTTAAATTGTCTTAATAATAGCTCGTAATCTCCACTCAACAGCCTGGAAATAAAATAGGATGGTCTAAAGTAAAACTTCTTGTAAGCATAGTTTATTATTTTTTTGAGCTGTTTTTCGGAATAGATCCCTGTGTATGAAAACGGAAATAATATGCTGTCTAAATCTTTTTTTACCATATTGTGGAAAACTGTGCCTGGGTATGGTATAGCTATGTGAAATGATGCATAATCTGGATTAATTTTCATAGAAATATCTATGGTTTTTTTCATATCTTCAACTGTTTCTGTTGGTAGACCAAAGATGAAGAAACATGCTACTCCTATACCTGCTTTTTTCGCAATTTTCATGCCATTTTCTATTTCTTCTAAAGTAATTTTTTTGTTGATTAACTTCAATATCCTTTCTGAACCACTCTCGACACCAAAATGAATGAGCCTGCAACCTGCTTTTTTCATTTTTAACAACAGCTTCATATCAATTGTGTCAAATCTTGCTTGGCAACACCAAGTGAAATCATAATTTTTCTTTATCAAATAGTCGCATAGGTCCTCTACTAATTTCTTGTTTACTGTAAATTCCAAATCAATAAAATAAGCCGTTTTGATTCCGAAATTTTTAATAGCATATTCAACTTCCCGGATAAGATTTCTTGGGGATTTCTTCCTATATGGACCATACATCTTCTTGAGACAGTATATGCAGTTGAAAGGACATCCTCTTGAGCCTTCGAACAACATGAAATTTTTTCCCAAGAATTCATAGAAGTATTTGCCTAGAGGCAACAGATGGTAGGACGGCATCGGTAAATTGTCTAGACTTGATGACGCTCTTTCTGGGGTTGAAAAAATTTTCTTGCCTTTTTTAAATGTCAGTCCTTTTATTCTTGTCAAATTCTTGTTCTTGCAGATTTCGACTATAGTTGGTTCCGGTTCACCTCTAATCACCGCAGTGGCTTTTGTCAGTCTAAGAATTTCTTTTGGTCTTATCGTGCCATGAGCACCAATCACAAAAATATCTTTTCGCGGGTTTTTTTCTCTAATCTTTTTCACATATTTCAAAAAGAATCTGATGTCAGGATGTGGGCATTGCCACCTGTCTAGAGAAGAGGATGTTACGAAAATCTTGTCAAAACCTCTGACTTGCTCTGCAACTTGCTCTGGTGTCAGTCTATCTGCATTAGCATCAATTATTCTTACTTCAAAATTTTCTTTTTCTAGTAAAGTTGCACAAATTGCCAAAGAAATTGGTGGCCAAATTTTATTTAAATAATAGAATTTAACATTTTTCAAAACTGGATAGTCATATGCTGGATTGACGAGCACTATTTTTTCCATATAAAAACTATATTGAATAAAATTAAATATGTTTTATGAAACAGTCAAAAAAGACCTCCAAACACAAATATATTCTGCTTGCAATTCTAACATTCGCTGTGTTTTTGAGAAGTATGTTTTTCATAGGTTTTGGTCTTGGTGATGATGCCTACTATGCATCTACCTCAAAATCTTTCATGGAAAGTGGCTACAAAAATATTTACTTGGAGTTCGGATCAAATTATAGAATAAGTCTTTGGGTCCCAATTTCGTTTTTCTTCAAGATATTTGGTATAAGCAACGTATCTTTCGTTCTTTTCCCATTCCTGGCATCTTTAGGATTAGTTGTTGTAAGCTATCTGATTGGAAAGGAGCTTGCAAATGAAAAAGTTGGTTTAATGGCAGCATTTTTCATTGCGATAAATCCTTTTGATGCTGTGTTTGCAAGCACTATGACAATTGATATTGCTACAGATTTTTTATTGGCTCTGAGCCTTCTTCTTTTTATAAAAGGGAACAAAAATACGAAGAATATGTTTATTGTCTATTATCTATTAGCAATATTATTTTTGGTTTGGACCTATTTCATAAAACTGCCCAGTCTTTTCATGGTTTCTGCCTTCGTCCTGATTACTCTTATTGAAATAAAGAATATCAAGAGACATTTGATATTCTATACAATACTCTCCATCTGCTTTCTGATGCTATTAACAGCAGATTATATAATTTCTGGTGATTTTCTGCACTATCTACACCAAGAGCTAAAGTATGCACCTAGACCTGGATTATATTCATCGATGAAGAACATGTATTTCAATTGGATGTTCACTGGTGATTTGTCTTATGGTATACTTTTGTTTGGATACTTCTTCTATTTTGAAGTGTTTGGATTAATTTATTGCACAATCAAAAAATTGGATAAAGTTTATCCATTGATAATATGGTTTCTCGTTATGTTTTTCTTCTTGAACTTCATGCCTATGAAAGTAAACCCCTATATGGTGCCACCAAGATTCTTTAGATACACTCATGCATTCTTTGTTCCAGCAATAATTTTGTTTGCAATAAGTCTGGATTCAGTTTGGAACTTTGTAATTGGGAAATCCAGAAAGCATATGCCTCTAATCAAGTTGAGTTTTTTTGTCGTATTGTTTGCGATAACAATAAGCTCATTGTATTATGGAATCAAACTATCGAACATGTATAAGGATGCATTCAGCGACACAGAGGAGGCGGCATTTTTTCTCGCAGGATTAGAACCAAAGCCTATATACAGCGACAACATAATGTTGGACAGATTCAATTTCTATACTGGTTATGAGAGAACTTGGCAAGTAAATTTTAATTTAGGATTATTTTCATTCCAACAAGATATAATCGAGAAAAGAAACTATGAACCTCTAAGAGAAATTTCGGATGCTTATGTTATTACTGGTGGTGCAAGAGCCCCAGACATCGGACCTTATTACATATTAAGTTCGAATTATTTCAACAAAACTGAAAACTGGGAATTGATAAAAGTGATAGAAAGAGATTTGACGGAATACAGAGCAGAATATTTGAAAATATATTATGTGAAATAGAAAGATTAAACATGGGAATATCTCTAGTGATTCCTGCTTATAATTCAGCTGATATTTTGTCTAAATCTGTCAAAAAAATTCATAAAAAATTGGAACTGATTGATAAAGATTTTGAAATAATAATAGCAGAGGACGGATCTACTGATGGTAGCGATTTAATCGCATCAAAATTGTCGAAAGAACTTGAGAATGTTAGATATTTGCATTCTCCGAAGAGAAAGGGAAAAGGTAAAGCAATAAAAGATGCGTTAAATTCAGCAAGGTTTGACATACTGGCTTTTATGGACGTGGACTTGTCTACTGATATATCTTGTTTTCCCAAATTAATTGAGATTGTAAAAGATGGTGCTGACATAGCGATTGGTTCGCGGAACTTGAAAGAATCAAAGATAGAGAGGGGACTGAAAAGGGAAGTTATTTCAAAGAGCTATAGCACACTGGTTAGATTACTCTTTAGAACAAGGATAAAAGATTTTCAATGTGGATTCAAGGCCTTTAGAAGAAGTGTTTTACCAATCTTTTTGCGTGCAAGGGATGATGAATTTTTCTGGGATACTGAAGTTTTGATTCTAGCCGAAAGAAAGAAACTTAAAATTGTTGAGATGCCTGTAGTATGGAAAGAATATAAAAAGACAAAAATCAATCTCTTGAAGTATCCATTCAAGATGTTTTTATCTATGGTTAGATTCAGAATTAATTTAAATGATTAATAATAAAACCGAACTTAGGAAGACTTCAAGCCTGCTGTATTTTTTATAATAAAAATAATTTGCCTGATTTCGAAACGTGGCCTCCATTGAAATATTTCACTTGATGAAATCCTTATCGTACCCTTGTCGCCATTTATCGTGACATTATATCTGTTATTGTTGTTCAGAAAATTGATCTTCGGTCTGAATGTTATTGCCCTCAGATTCTCCGAATAAATTTTTAAATATTGCTTGTATTTTTCATTGTTTTCAAGGTAATCCGCCTTTAGTATCTCATACACCAGACCTTCGACATTTCTGAACATAGCTTGCTTGAGCTCTGTAGCATGCTCTGAATAAATTCTCTTCAATTCATCTGACTTGAGATTGATTGGGTTGAATTTAATCTTAAGCAGTTTTTCGAGAAAGGAAACTATTTCCTCTGTTTTTTTATCGGGCCCCCTGTAAATCTCCAATGTCTTCAGGAAAAGATTTATGAAACAATATGTTCTTTTCAAGACCTTGTTTTTCCCGTTGTTTTTCAAGAACGAAACAATCTCGTAAACATCTTCCTCAGATATGTTCTGCTTCAAAACGTTTTCAATATCATCATAGTACCAATATTGGACAAAAACCTCGGTCTTGCTGTATTTGCTTTCCTTGGCTGTGAGCCAGGCATTCTCATTCTTCATCCTATCCAGATGTTTAACTACTTCTTGAATCTCTGGTAGATTCCTGAAAGTGTAAACTGTTATTATTGGCATTTTCTCTTTTAGAAGTTTGGAGAAATAGTTGTAATATAATTTTTGAACTCACGAGAGTGGTTATGAGTAACCCTTCCAGACTATTATTCTCGCGAATACTGTTTTTATCTCGCCGTTTATGTCTTGAATTAACATAGGCAGCTCATAGACAACCCTGTCTATTGATCCTATTGGTGTTTTACCGTAGTATGGGGCAACATTCAAGGTAGTACTGCTTTGGAACGTTGAGCTAGTGCCGTTCGTAACCGTGACTGTAACTGTGTATGATCCAATTTCGTTTGGTGCGTTGAAGGTGCAGTTCCAGTTGCCTCCAGAATATGTTGGCGAGCAGGAGTAGCTCGTGCTGTCAACACTCAAGGAAACTGTGCCGTCTATGCCTGTTCCATTGGCATATGTCGCAACTCCAGTTGCGTTCACAGTGTCGTTCCACCAGACCTTTGTAGCATTCAGGCTGATGGTGACCCTATCGGAAGTTGTAGCAACTGAGAAAACGGCCAACAAAAGAAGGAACAGAACTGAGAAAATTAACAGTTCAGTATTCATATTTATTATTAAGCTTATTGTTCAAATTAAATTGTGATGATATGCCAGAAGAGAGAGAATTGCAAGAAAAGGTTCTTGCTTACAGGTTGATAGAATCTAGGATAGAGACACTGTTCAGGCAAAGGGAGTCTCTGAGTGCTAAACTTATGGAGATAGATACTACGCTAAAAGGCATTGATGAGATAGGAAGAACTGATGAAGAATCTTTGTTTTCGCTTGGCTCTGAGACTCATTTGTTTGGCAAAGTTATGGACAAAAACAAAATGATTGTTGAGATTGGTGCAAATATAGCTCTGGAAAAAAGTTTTGAGGAGGGGAAGCAGATATTGAATAAAAGAAGGGAAGAGATTGAGAATTTAATCACTAGTTTGGAAAACAACATACTACAGCTTTCTGCAAGCCTTCAAAGTTTGGAATCGCAGATAAATGAGTTAGCTGAAAAGAGAAAAGAAGCTGGTTGAAATGTTTGATATTCTGAAAGACAAGCTGAAGAAGGCAATAAAATCCATATCCGAGAGTTTTGAGAAGAAGGAGGTAGAAGCTAAAAAGGTTGAAAAAGAGAAAGAGGAAATCAAGGAGAAGCCAAAAGAGAAGAAATCGTTTTTCAAGAAGATTACAGAAAAAATAGTTAAAAAGGTAACAGAAAAGAAATTATCTGAAGAAGAATTGGAACCAATATTGAATGAGCTCGAATCTGGCCTGATAGAAGCTGATGTTGCATATGAAGTTGCTGAAAAAATCAAAAATGATTTGAAGGAAAGTCTTGTGGATAAACCGATAAAAAGAGGGGAGGAAAAGAAAACTGTTATTGATTCTTTGAAGCATAGTCTGTTGGAAATTCTTACTGTCCCTCAAATTGACATAGAAAACATGATTAAAAAAGCCAAAGATGAAAAAAGGCCTGCCGTCTTCATATTTTTCGGTGTGAATGGTGTTGGCAAAAGCCTGAATCTATCTAAGGTTGCCAAGTATTTGAAAGATAGAAATTACAAAACAATACTTGCTGCTGGGGATACTTATCGTGCTGCTGGGGATATTCAGCTTGAAATGTATGCGGATAGAATTGGTGTGCCTGTGATAAAACAAAAGACTGGTGCCGATTCTTGCGCTGTGATATTTGATGCGAGAAAGTCTGCAGAAGCTAGGGGAATTGATGCTGTGTTGGCTGACACAAGTGGTAGGATGCATACGAAAAAGGATTTGATGGATGAATTGGGAAAAATTGTCAGAGTTAACAAGCCTGATTTAAAGATTTTAATCTTGGATAGTTTGACTGGATCAGATGTAGTTAATCAATTCGAATTCTTTGACGGTGCCGTTGGTGTGGATGCTGTTATTTTTTCAAAGGTTGATGTCAATGAAAAGGGTGGAAATATTCTTTCTGTTTGCCATAAGTTCAAAAAACCGATCTTATTTTTGGGTGTTGGCCAAAAATATGATGAATTAATAGTATATAGTCCAGAAAATTTCTTAACTTCTCTAATTTCTTAACACATCAAATGATATGTTAAACTTAATTTTTGAATTGTTTCTTTTGCCTGTACAATATATTCTTCTAATTCAGGTAATTCTGAGTCTGTGATTCCCTCTGGAATAAAAAATTTAGTTGGAGAAAGTATTCTTAAAACTTTTTTAAGACTATTGAGATGAGTTCGAATCAATCCCCTAAAATCTGAATACTGGTCGGGTGGCAATAATTTACTTCTATATAGCACCCTATGTGTTTTATCTTGGATTGCTTCTATTATACCTATTTTTGATTTGGTATCAATGTTGGGCTTCGATAAATAATTAAGAGCGACGTCTGCCTCAGCAGCTCTGTATTGAAGTGACCCAATCTTAACCATAAAACTTAAGTTATTATTTAAAATATAAAAAGTTTACGATTAATATAAGGAGAAATATGTTCGAAGATTTAGGAAAAAACCTAAGTGACCTTATAAGAAAAATAGTCACGGGTACTACTATCGATAAAAAGACTGTGGAGGAAGTTCTGCAAGATTTGAAAAAAATACTTTTGCAGTCCGATGTTGACATAAAACTGATTGATGAGTTGATTGACAACATTAGAAAAAAATGCTTGGAAGAGAAAATTCCCGCTGGCTTAACGCTGAGAGAGTATGTGTTGAAAACAATATATGATGGGCTGACAAAGCTTCTGGGCGAAAAGCCGGCTGGATTGATTGGAAAAAAGAAGATAATGTTTGTCGGTCTTTTTGGATCTGGAAAGACCACTTCCATAGCCAAATTGGCAAGATATCTTCAGAAGCAAGGTCTGAGGCCAGCACTAGTTGCTCTAGATTATCACAGACCAGCAGCTCCAGAACAACTCCAGCAGCTAGGAAAACAAATCAATGTTCCTGTTTATGTGCACTCAAATAAAGACCATTATGAAGGAGCAAAAGAAGCATTGAAGAAATTCGAGAAATACGATACTGTTATTTTTGACACTGCAGGAAGGAATGCTCTGGACAAAGAGCTTGCGAATGAACTCAAAAAATTGGGAGGGATTATAAAGCCGGATGAGGTTTTATTGACAATACCAGCTGACCTTGGTAAGGTTGCAAGGATTCAATCAGAAGAATTCAATAAATTGGTGGGAATAACAGGAATATTCATCACAAAAATGGATGGGACTGCAAAGGCTGGAGGAGCTCTGGCAGCAGCATCGGTCACAGGAGCAAAAGTCAAGTTCATAGGCATGGGAGAAACCATAGAAGATTTAGAAGTCTACAATCCTGAAAGGTTTGTTTCTCGCTTGTTGGGATTGGGTGATCTGCAAACATTGCTTGAGAAAGCGAAGGAAGCTGAAATAAAACCAGAGAAAGTAGAAAAGATAATCGAGGGAAAATTCACGCTGCAGGATTTCATGGAACAAATTGAGAATATGCAGAAGATGGGACCGCTTGGAAAAGTTGTTGGCATGATTCCAGGGATGGGAATGATGAAATTGCCTGAAGGACTGATGGAAAAACAAGAAGAGAAGATGAAACATTACAAACATATCATGCAGTCTATGACAAAAGCAGAAAAAGAAACCCCAGAAATAATTTCTGCATCAAGAATTACTAGGATTGCCAAAGGTAGCGGGAGGCAGGAGTCAGAAGTGAGGGAATTGTTGCAACAATATGAGCAGATGAAAAAGGTTTTCAAGATGCTTGGTGGGAAGGCTGGATTGGAAAGAGGAACACTTGGAAAATTGGCCAGGCAGTTGGGTTTTAAATTCTAGAGTTGAAACATGAGAGAGTTTGTTCTTAAGGCATCGAAGGCGTTCACCGTTCCTTTTGATTTGAACGATTTGCCTGAGGCAGGAAGAATGGACGTGGTTTGTAGGTGTGTTTCAAACGCTCTTTTTATATCGAATGTGATAAGGGGCGATACGATTTTTCATGTTGTTCTTGAAGGGCCACCAAATCCACCGAGATTGATAAGTTTTTATGGAAAGGATATAGAGGGAATAGCACCTGATGAGAGAGGTATTGCCTCAAGAATAAAGACGGCGCTACATCTGGGTAGGGATCTCGAGAAGGATGAAGAAATGAAAATTTCTCCAGGATTTAAAATAGCCAACAGGAGTTTTGAAAGGTTCGTTGAAAAGGAGAGGGTGACATATCAACTTATTTATCTTCACCCAAAAGGTGTCGACATCCGCAAGTTTGAATTCAAGAAAGATATCTGTTTTATCGTCGGTGATCACCGCGGTATACCAAAAAAAACTGAGCGCTTGTTGGATAGATTGAATGCGGAGAAAGTTTCTATCGGAAAGCCTCTCTACCTCTCATCTCATGTAATAGCGATTTGCCAGAATGAGCTTGACAGGAGAAGTCTATAAAAGTTGTCTAAATTTTTCGCCCAATCGAATTATATTGGTCTTACCATAAGGCTCTTTCTCTATAACACCTCTTTTTTTTAAATTCTCGAGAATCCTGAACGTCTTGACCTTGCCAAAGGATTGGGAGAGTTTGCTCTGAAGCATTTCCCCCTTGTTTTCTAGAAGCTTCTTGACGATTTCTTTTTCATCGGGCTTTAAAATGTCGACCAGTGAAAAAAATGTTTGAACCTGCTTTTCCCTACCTTCCTCCATTTTTGGTGACATGAAATAATAGATGATCGAGCCTATGAGAAGACCCAAAGAGGAAAAGGTCGGGATTAAAATCGGTATGGGCAAGGTGCAACTGCAGGCGGTACCCTCGACTATATGAGTTTGAGCATAGAGCGTGCCAAAGGATACAGCAAAGACGAAACCTGAAAGCAAGATGATGGCGGTGATACTCTTTCTGCTGATTTCCATGGTTTCACTTTTTGAAACTAACATTTAAATATGGTTTCAGGGATATAAAAATCATGAATTTGAAAGAAGTTTTGATTTCGGGCAGGATTGCCTCGGCTAAGAAGGCGTTTGATCCAGCCTTTCAAACATATACTATAAATAGAAACGATGCTCTCAAAAAAGTGAATGAAAAGAATTTAAAAGAGAGATTGAGAGAGATAAAAAAATATTCGATAGAAAATCTGGAGCATCTGAAAAAGCAGGCCATCCAGAATCTAGAAGCCCAAGGAATTAAAGTTTTTGAGGCAAGGAATGCAAGAGAAGCGAGAAAAATAATTAAAAGAATTATACCAGCTGGAGAGCTTGTGGTGAAATCAAAATCCAACACAATAAATGAGATAGGTTTTGTCGATCACCTCAAAAAGAGGAATAATATTATAGAGACGGATTGTGGAGACTTTTTGGTTCAGATTTGTGAAGAGGAGGGAACACATCCAGTAACACCTGCCTTGCACATTCCAATTGAGGAAATGGTGGAAAGAATAAACAAAAAATTCAAGGTGAGGGTGGAGCCAACACCAGAAAAAATAGCAGAATGGGTTAAAGGTTATTTGAAATCAAAAATCCTTGAGGCAGAGTTTGGCCTGACAGGAGCAAATGCAATTTCTGCTGATGGTTCAATTGTTATCTTGGAGAATGAGGGAAACATTTCTTTGGTCACAAGGTTGCCGGAAAAACACATAATTGTGGCAGGAATAGAAAAGATAGTACCTAGACTTGAGGATGCTGTGTTGGTTTGCCAAGCCTCGGCAATCTGGGGGACTGGGGCGAGCTGGCCTGCCTACATAAATGTGATTTCCTCGGCGAGCAATACAGCTGACATCCAAAAGAAGACTGTTTGGGGTATGCATGGAGCAAAGGAGGTCATCCTCATATTTTTGGATAATGGTAGAAGTGAAGCAATCAAGAACGGGTTTCAGGAATCTCTCTATTGCATAAATTGTGGGTCTTGCCTTTACTTCTGCCCTGTCTACAGGCAAATATTTGACAACTATGGCCTTCATTATCTGTCGGGGATTGGGATTTCAAGAATAATATTCATAAATGGGTTGAAGACGGCCTTTGAAAGGGGGCTCTACTATTGTACGGCCTGCACTGCATGTAAGGAGAATTGCCCATTGGAGATCGATGTCCCGGGGCTTGTAAGGAAAGTTAGGGAGATTGGTGTTAAGAAAAAAATGGAAACAAAAGCAAATAGAAAAATGATTGAAAATATAAAGAGGATTGGAAACCCATTTGGTGAAATAAAGGAGGGTGAAACTCCAAAGGAGCTGTATTGTTGTTAGGTGATAGCATGAAAATAAAATTGAGTATCTTGTTGCCCTTGATGACAGTCTTTATCATAGCTGTAATAAGCTATTTTTTCTTTGTGCCAAGGAATTCCTATAGAAATGACTGTAAAAAACCTCTGACAGGATATGATGCGCTTTTTGTCTACACACAAACGTGTCCCCATTGCAAAGCAGATCTGGAGAGAATCAATGAGATGAAGTTAGACGAAAAATTCTACATGATCGATGCTGGAAGCTTGACGTGCCAAAAGATAATTACCCAATATTCTGATTATATCATCGACCACAAGAACTCCAACGCACCTTACTATCCTGCTGGAATTGCCACACCCACAAAGGTCTGCTTACACGATAACAAGACTTATATCGGAGAGATGTCGCTTGAGGAATTGAAAGATTTCTACAGGAATTGCACGGAGGTAATGATATGATCAAAATACCCATTTTTGGAGCAGTGGGCGCTGACTTGCCGATTCCAATCCTTGGAGCGGTACTGGGTTTTCTTGACGGTGCCTTTAATCCCTGTGCACTCTCTGTTTTGTTTTTTCTTGCTGCATATCTTTTGGCAATAGGGTCAAAGAAAAAAGCTTTAATCTTGGGGTTGGTTTATTCGGTGATGGTCTTCTTAGTCTATTTCTTATTCATGTATGGCGCGCTGAACATCTTTTTCATAGTCGGGTATTTAGAAATAGTAAAAATGGTGATTGGGGTTGTCACCTTGGTAGCAGGGCTAATCCAAATAAAGGATTTCTTCTTTTATGGGAAGTGGCTCTCGCTTGAAATACCAAAATCGGCTAAGCCGACGATAGAAAGTTTGATAAAGAGGGCGACCATACCATCTGCGATCTTGTTGGGAATTTTTGTCAGTCTGGTTGAGATACCTTGTGCTGGTGGATTTCCTCTGGCTTTTCTGGCCATCATCAGTTCCAAGACTGGATTAGAAAATATTTTTTACTTGGTGATATACAATTTCTTCTTTGTCCTTCCCCTAATCATCTTAACCCTCGTGCTCTACTTTGGGTTTATCCAGATAGAAAAAACCGAGAAGGCAAGATTGAAATTGAGAAAATACATGAGGCTCATCTCTGGAGTTGTCCTGCTGGCCTTGGGCCTATCTATCTTGATGAGGTGGATATGATGAAGATACTTGAAGGAATCATCGGTGGGAATGTTCTTTATTATCCTGGTTGTATGATGAAGTTTGTCACAAAAGAGCAGAATGAAAAATACAAGAAGATTTTGAGAAAGGCTGGGATAGATTTCATAGAACTCAAAGAATTGGAAGTTTGTTGTGGCTCTCCTGTTTTAGCTGCAGGCTATCCAGAAGAAGCAAAGAGGCTTGCTGAAAAGAATTTTAAGGTCTTCAAAGAGCATTCTGTCAAGAAAATGATCACTCCTTGCCCAGCTTGCTTCAGAACCTTTTCACAAGAATATCCGAAGCTTGTTGAAAATTGGAACATAAAAGTTGAGCATATTACTCAAACCTTATCAAAAGCTATTGAAGAAGGAAAGCTCAAGATGAAGGGAAAAAGTGTTAAAGTCACTTTTCACGATCCATGCCATCTTGGAAGATATTCTGGAGTCTATGATGAACCAAGGAAAATAATAAGCAAGAGTGGGGCAGAAATTGTGGAGATGGAAATGGCAAGGGAACAAGCCCTTTGTTGTGGTGGAGGGGGAGGTGTAAGAGCAAATTATCCTGAACTTTCAAAAGAGATGGCAATAGAAAGAATTGAGCAGGCAAGGAGGACAAAAGCCCAAATCTTGGTGACGCCTTGCCCACTTTGCTACATTCAACTGAAAGAGGCTGCTGAGAAATCTAAAATTCAAGTCATGGAATTGAGCGAATTTATAAATAACACAGTTTAAATCTAATTCTGTAGATGAGCATGAGGTTGGAAGAAAAAATTGTTGAAATTTTGAAAGAAGGGTTTGTATGTGACAATTGTGTCGGAAGAGTTGTAGCGGATCTGCTTAGTGGTTTTTCCAACAGAGAAAGGGGAAAAATTCTCAGGCATTACATCGCCCTTCTTATAGATTCGGGTGAAAAGATTGATGCTGACCTGAGCAATTTCTATGGGATAAAATTCAGGAATGTCAAGCTGGATATAAAAAAACCTGATAGGTGCAAGATATGTAAAAATTTCTTTCTTGAAGAAATAGATAGGATAGCAACTGAAATAGCAAAAGAGTTGAAGGGGGTTGAGTTCAAAACCTTTCTCATAGGGTCTGTGCCGACTGACGAGATGCAGAAGGAAGAGGAAAAACTGTATGAAAAAATAGGAACAGATTTTGTCGAGCCAATAAAATCTGAGATCAACAGGGAGCTTGGAAAGAGAATTGAGAAAAAGACTGGCAAACTGTTCTCCAAAGAAAATCCTGATATCACATTGCTTGTCAATCTGAAAACCGGGAAAATCAAGAAGGAGATCAGAAGTTTGTATATTTTTAGCAAATACAAGAAGCTTGTCAGAGGAATTCCGCAAACAAAATGGGTTTGTCCTGAATGCAGGGGAAAGGGATGCATAAAATGTAAGGGAACAGGCAAATTATATTCAATATCCGTTCAAGAAATAGTTGAGAAGCCGTTGCTGAAAGCTGCGAATGCAAAAAAATCAGCTTTCCATGCTGCTGGCCGCGAGGATATAGATGCACGATGCTTGGATTACAGGCCATTTGTCATAGAGCTTGTTCAGCCTGCGAAAAGAAAGATTGATTTGAAAGATTGTGAGAGAAAAATCAATAAGTCCAAGAAAGTTAAAGTGAAAGGACTGAAATTCTGCACTAAAGATATTATTCTTAAGCTGAAGACCGATAGGATTGATAAGACTTATTCAGCAGAGATTGAGTTTGAGAAGAAGATTGACAAGAAAAGATTGAAGGAATTGAGAAAACTGGTGAAAGAGCCGATACTCCAGAAGACACCTATCAGGGTTGTTCACAGAAGGGCTGATAAATTCAGGAAGAGACTCGTCAAGAAAATCTCTTGGAGAGTGATTGGAAATAAAAAAATGATTTTGAAAGTCAGAGCAGAAGCTGGACTTTATATTAAAGAATTGATAAGCGGCGATCAAGGCAGGACAAAGCCAAATGTGGCAGAGTTAATAATTAATAAACCAAAAAAGATAAAGTTGGATATCGTAAAAATACATACGAAGTGATTGGAATGAAGAAATCACGGGGATTCAGGGCAAAGACAAGAAGCGTGCTCACGCAGAAGACTGCATACAGGCCAGCCATAACCAGGTTCTTGCAGGAATTCAAGAAAGGGCAAAATGTTGTGATTTCACTTGAGCCGTCTTCTCAAGCTGGGATGCCGCATTCGAGGTACAAGGGGAGAGTTGGAAAGATAATTGACAAAAGAGGAAAAAGTTATATTGTTGAGATTATAGATGGAAATAAGATAAAAAGGTTAATTTCCAGACCAGAGCATCTTAAGGTGATTGGATGAACATCATATCTGAAAAAGAGATAACAGACTCCGAGGTAAAGGAGATCATAGAAAACAGGGAGAAGGAAGGAGAATTGAAGTACGAACAGAAGGGTGCTCTTTCTGTTCTGAGGAAATTCATCAAGGCTGATCCTGAGAAGATAAAGAAGCTTGTTGAGGAGTTGAAGACTGTGGAAAGATTGAGGGAAAAGCAGATCATTGCCATTGCTAATTTCTTGCCCGAGGATAGAGATGACCTAAGGGTTATACTGCACAAGGAATACACAGCATTCACTTCAGAAGAGATTGATAAAATTCTTGAAATCGTGAAGAAAGCGGTTTGATCTCTTCGGTGATGAAAATGATGAAAGATGAACACATCATAATCTTGGATTTCTTCCCCCATGGAAAAGCTGGTGACAGGAAAGCCGAGCCAGTTGCTCAAGGAATAGGCGAGAAATTCTTCAGTCTTTTAGAAATCGTGATAAAAGAGGGAGAACAAATGAAAGCTGGGGATAGGATTTATGTTGGTGAAGAGAAGTGGGATAAAGTGAAGTACATACGAGGCAGGATCAGTTATTCTGATTTGACAAATTATGCAAAAGGCGAGCTGGAAAATATTATTTTGAACCTTATCAACAGCGATGAGCAGAGGTTTGTGAATTTCTTCAACAAATCAATGCCGTTGACAACGAGATCGCACAGCTTGGAACTGCTACCCGGAATCGGGAAGAAGCATCTGTGGCAGATACTTTCTCAGAGGAAGAATACTCCATTTACTAGTTTCAAAGATCTGCAGGAAAGAGTTGAGATGCTACCGGACCCGAAGAAGATGATAGTCAAGAGAATTATAAACGAGTTGGAAGAGAAGGATAGACACAGAATTTTTGTCGGTGGATTGTTCTAAGAACATCCGCCCGATGCTGCAGTTCCTGTTGATGACAATGTCTGAGAGCACTCTGTTGGCTCGGTCTTGAATCCTGCACATATCGCCTGCTTGAAAGCTTCTGGTGTTCTTGCTCCGTTGTAGGTTGCGCCGTTGACTATCAGAGTTGGAGAACCGCTGACTCCGTATTGCTCTGTCAACTGCTCGTCTGCCTTCATCAGATTAACCGCATCCGTGCTGTTCGAGCAGTTTTCTATTTTCGCTGTATCGATGCCAAATTTGTTCGCAGCTGCTTTCCAACAGTCACCAAGTTTTGCTGCATCATTATATAAAGATGAGCAGTTCGTATCAAACTCCATCAAATACTTCCAATAAGTTGTTTGGTTGTAATTCTTCATGATGCACAACTGCCTTAGATCCTCCATAGCTTCGTTAGCTCCATGGAGAGATTGGATTGAGTCTGCTGTTGTGCCCTGAACAGTTGCTATAAATCTTATATTTATGTTTGCTTTCGTGCCAAGCAAATCAAATACAGGCTTCATGGTCTCTTCAGCCTGAATTCCATACGGGCAAAAGCTCATAACGTACAAATCTACATCAGGAACATCTTTAGCAGGAGGATTGAACTCTTGAGGTTGAGTTGTTGAAGTTGTTTGGGCCATGTTGATTCCCTGAAGGAAAAGATAACTGCCATCTTTTGTCGCATAAACTTTTATATTGCTTCCTTGGTAAGAGGTAGTGATCTCATAAACATTTCCAGAATCTTTCACTGAAACAAGTGTTGCCGTGCTTCCTGCTGCAACCAAGTTCTGGTTGATGTAATTTACAACTTTCTCCCCAACTTGCTGACCTGAGAGAGAAATTAAACTTGTTAAAGATAAAAAGCCTGTCAACTGAGCTAACAGCACCACAGCCAGGACAATCGTTAAGATTATCCATACATTTAGCTTTGGCAATCGAATAATTATTTTGTTCTCGGCCATAATTACCACAATTGATTAAACAAGTATAAAAACTTATTCCTCCTCGACTTCCCTCAGCGCAAGAGCTACAGAAATCCAGAAAAGACTAGCAGTCAAGAAAAACATTAGCGCTAGCATGAAAGCGATCAGAAATCCGATATCGTTTGTTCCTGTAGTTCTTTGCAACTGGCCCGCTATCATCGAGCCAATGAGCATGCAAATTGATCCAAGAACCCAAAGACAGATGATCTTCCATTTGTTTTTCTTTCGAATTCTGAAAATCATTCTGACCATAAAAACTATTTGTGAGTCAGAATAAAAATCTATAAGCTGCGAGTGACGCCAATCACTTCTACTTCTCCCACTTCTTCTATAGCCTTCAATTTGTTTTCCAACTCATCAATTTGACCGCCTGCATCCGGAACTATCTTGACAACATGCAGTGCAACCAACCCAAAAGCTATGGGCTCTCTTGATATTTTCTCAGGGTCTATCGCTTTCTTTATTTTTTCCTCCAGCTTATCAAGATCGACCTCAACTGTCTTGGGTAGAACTTTCAGTCCAACTATAACTTCTGCCATTCTCTCACGGACCTATGAAACCACAGCTATTGCACGTATAATTGTTGCTGAGGTGTTTACATGTTGAACATCTGGCAATAAGCTCGCGTCCGCAAGCAGGGCAATTGAACTGAACAAAATTATCTTTAGCCAAAACGTTGACCTTGCAGGTTGAGCATCTTAATTTCATACCATCACTTTAGTTAATTTATCTTAGTGATAATTATTTTTATAGTTATGCCCCTATCGTCTAGTTGGACAGGACGGGAGCTTGCGGTCATTTGGCGAAAAGCTTCTAACCTGGGTTCGAGTCCCAGTGGGGGCAACTCACTAATTGTTCGTAAAATGTTTTTATAACGAATTCACTCCCAAAGTGAGTGAAAAATTAATTTAATACGCAGTGGGAAAGAATTATTTAATGCAAAAGGAAGAAATCATTCAAACTCTTCAGAAATTTGGATTGACTGAATACGAATCCAAAACTTACGTTACTCTTGCTTTACTCGGATCTGCAAAAGCTTCTGACATCAGCAAGCAGTCCGTAGTGCCACAATCAAAAATTTACGTCACGCTTGAGAGCCTGATGGAGAAGCAGCTAGTAGAAATATTTGACGGAAGACCGAAGCAGTTCAGAGCTGTTGCTCCACAATCCGTCATCAGGAGTCTGCTCGAGGAAAAGAAAGAGGAATTTGTTGATCTGAAGCAAAAAGCTTTTGCGATAAGCAGCTTGCTAAGACCGATAGAAGCCGATGAGGAAGTGATAGAAGGAGTGTGGATGCAGAAGGGTGAGAAGTACATGGAAGTTTTGGACAGGCTTGCTCAGATGCTCAAGAAAGCTAAAGAGTATGTTTACGACGTGACAAGGGATTTTTCCTATTCCTCGAAGTATAGAGAAGCTGTGCTCAATTGCAAGAAGAGAAAAGTAAAATTATTTATCATGGCGATGAGGATCGATGAGAGCAACTACCAGAGAGCAAAATGGTATTTTGACCACGGAATAAAGCTGAGGGTCTTTGAAGCAAGCGTGCATCCGAGGATAATGATCGTTGATGGAAGAGAAGTTTCAATAAGGCTGGATTATGATCCGCAAAAGAGCAAGTTTGGCTTCCAGTCTATCTGGTCTCGCGACCCGTCTTTCGTAAGCATGATGGATAACTACATGAAGAACATGTGGGAAGGGGCTAAGGAAGTGAATTTGAGGTTGTTACCACCAATTTAAACTTATGGAAATGAGTATAGGGCTAAGTAAAACTTTAAATACTTGTAAAACAAGTATGAAAAGTATGACAGAAGAAAAGCTTGAGGATATTGTAAGAGTTTCGCCCAAGGGTCAGATAGTTATACCGAAGGAAATTAGAAAAAGATTGGGAGTTTCAGCTGGTGAGAGGCTTTTGGTCATGAGTAGAGACAAGGAAATTCTAATTAAAAAAATGGAAAGGCTCTCGATAGAGGAAATAGGAGAAAAGGTAGACAAGGTCACAAAAGAGAAGGGTATTGATGTTGACAAGCTGATAGACGAGGCAATCGAATGGGCAAGAAAGTCAAGGTAGTTTTTGACACTAATGTTTGGATATCTATCTTTATCAAAAAAACTTTGGGTGAAGAATTCTCAGAAATCTTTGAAAGGGAGGAAATAGAAGTATATATAACGGAAGAAATTTTGGGAGAAATATCCAAAGTGCTGATGTATCCCAAGATCAACGAATTGTTAGAACTTTCTAGGGTGAGTGAAAGGGAAATACTTCAAAGAGTCGGTGAAATTTCTGTTTTAGTTAGACCCAAGTTAAAATTAAAAGTTATAGAAGAGGATTTGGAAGACAACAAGATTCTTGACTATGCTTTACAGGCTAAAGCTGGTTTTGTTGTCAGTAGTGATAAACATTTGCTCAGACTTAAAAAATTTAGAAATATAAAAATTCTTACACCAAGGGAGTTTTTAGACATTTTCAAAAATAAGTTGTAAATTCTTATGGGCGGTTATCTGAAGAGTTTGTGGGGAAGCGCCAGAGAAGTGGATTTGAGAAAATCTTTACAAGCATAATCTAAACATTTTCAATCCTGTACTGCATACTTCCCATTGCAAATTTCTCCGCTTGTTCTATCTGAAGCAGAAAAGATTTCTTGTTCAATTCCTTGAATATATCTCTCCCTGCCTTTTTGACTATTAAATCGTGAGAAGCTTTCTCTATCGCCACGATATCATTTCCAGCTAAGATTCCTATGTCATCCATCACGGGCTTTATCGGATGGTTGTAGCAGTCGCACTCTTTTGTCAGATTTTGCAAGACATTAATGAAATAAACTTTATTGAATTTTGAGATCGCTGACTTTGCCGCTTCTGCCAACAGGAAATCGAATATGGCAACTTTTGGCTTCAAAGCTTTTTGCGGACAAACGATCGTACAATTAGAACAGCCGTAGCATCCGTTAGTTGGTAGATTCGGTCTATTATTTTTCTTATCAAGATTTATTAAACCTTCCGGACAATTTTCAACACAAGTACCGCACAGAATGCAACCACCGACGTAAACTGGCTTGCTGGAGTCGTGGATGTTTGCCTTAGTTTTTTTGGTCATTGCACCCATTCCTAGATTCTTTATCGCTGCACCGACACTCGAGCAGGAGTGACCTTTTACATGCGTTAGGACAAGAACTGATACCCTGCAGATCTCTTTTGGAATTTCATATTCTATTTTGCTTTTGACTGTTTCGTGCTCTTTGTCGCCTATAACTATGGGGCAGCCGATGAAATCTTCTATGAAGCCGTTCAGAGCAGCGACTTCAAGGTAGCCTTGCTTCTCGCTTCTCTTGCCTGGGTAGGAAACTGTTGTATCAAAAAGAAAAGGCTTGCAATTCATCTCCTTAAGCAAAGAAACTATTTTTTTCACGTCCTCTGCTTTCAAATGGTTTTTGTTCCTCGGCTCTCCCATATGCAGCTTTATTGCAACTCTCTCGTTTCTGAAAGGCATTTCTTTTTTCAATCTTTCCAAAAAACTTTCATTCAAATTTTCAGAAAACAGAAGATTTGAAATATTCATAATCATATAATTACAGTACAGATATCTTTATATAATATGTAATTACCAATTAGTAATGATAATATGAGTAGTATCTCTGAAATAAATTTGGGCGGTTTGGACAGTGAGCTTTACCCAGATGGTCTTGTTGAAAATTCTCTTCGTGATCTTGCTTTTGAGTGGGCTGACAGGAACAGGGGCAAATTATTTTACAATATAGTTTCAACTCATCCTGATATTGCACCGGTTGAAATTGAGGCTGAGAGGATTGAAGTAAATCCGGAAGAAACACAGAAGATTATGGCTTGCTTGGAAGCTGAGAGAATCAAAAGAGCAGAGAAAAAAACTCCTTTCAAAATTGATAAGGCTGAAGAGGAAGTTGCTTGGAAACTTTTGGGGGGAAGACCGGTTAAGAGTCAGAAAAAACTTGAGGATTATTTCTTGTCCAATCCAAAAGAGCATGAAAAATTTTCTGAAACTTTGGCCAAGGTGCAATCTGTTAACGGTAAGTTGCTTGGAGGAATAGCCTATACAGAAGATCCTCAGGTTTTGTATCACCTCACGAATGTCAAACCTGAAAAATCTAATAAGAATACTGCTCTGGCTTTAGGAATAACTGGTCTAACTATTGGTGCTGCTGTTGCTGCATATCTTGGGATTGTTCGTCCGCAGCAGGAACAAGAAGAAAGAATCAAACCGCTGATAGATGCTGGCGACACAAAAGAACACGCGATTAGTTTTGATAATAAGCATAGAGATTGGGCTCCGTACAATCAAACTGTTGCTAAATTTGCTCTGTTTGATTCTAATTATCCGCCATTAAGCGAATATGGATTAAGCCATTTCAAGAACATAAGAGACATACCGACTTTTGTTTTGTTCGGAAATAACCAAACATTGTTAAGTAAAATATATGAGAATATTTTGAAAGATAGCAGCACAATGTTAGATAAGAGTTTGTCAACCACTTCAGCTGCTAAGCTTTTGAATGACTTGAACATAAGATCTTTGAACAGAGCTTCTTTGAATCTGGCCGGTAACTTGACTCTCTATAATGGGGGAAACATGGATATCATTGGTGTTTATGGGAAAGATGCATTATGGAATGCTTTCAATGCAACGGAAGAATATCCTAAAATAAATTCAAGTCTCAATAAATTCGGTAATGATTGGTTGGTGTGGTTTCTAGCAGATAACAAAGGAGATGAAAAATATTGGCCTGCTATCAATGCATTTGGCCAGTTAGCTCAAGTTTACTTCTATGATATGAATTATTCTGGTGTATTCTATCCTACAGGAATACCTCCTATTGGAGTGGGAGTTAACAGAAAATACGATCCAATCGAAAGAACTTTGACCAATGAAAGATGGTCACAACTAAAGGACTGGAATGAAAAAGGAGAGATACTAATTCCTATAGACGGTGTGGAAAAAAGTCCTTGGAAAGATGAAAAGAAATATATAAACAACTTAAGAGGAATGATTTTACCTTATTCTTTGTTTTATCAAAGAATGGATAATCCTGGTGTGACTACTTATCTGTTTATGGATGAAGGATATCTTGTAATAGGAGGTGTGGAGACAGATTATGGTATTCCACATAACACAACCAAAGCAACAGAAATGGCTCTTTACAACGTGAGGTTGCTACCGACGTACCATGATGTTAATTGGAAAAGGATAACAAACCCAAAAACATTTGAAGAAGATATCAATTCATTAAAATTTGAGTTTAGCCTTTATAAAGATTGTCCAACTTTTATTGAAGCTTATCCAGAGATATTACAAACATTTTTAGAAAAGGGTACTTTTTATGATAGAACCATAATGGCAATCTACGGAATTACATGCAGAGAAATTAAAAAATATAGTCCAAGTGCTAGAGAAGATTTTGAATATTATTTCTCTAGTTTGATTTCATCTGTTGGTGGAGCTGGTTATGTGTTTGATATTAAATACCCTACAGGTTCACTGAAAGGTTATCTGCATGGTTCACCTGGTTATCCTATCAGCGATGATTTATATGGAATGTTTTGCAGATTTAACAAATATGGAAGAATTTTAATGCATAAAGATACAAATGCTGTTTGTCCTTGGTTATTCGAAAAAACTTTAGACGGTGAGAATTACATGGATATCACATACCCTTTTGTTGTAGAAGATGTGTATAACGCCTTAAATTAGCTTAAATAGTTAATAGTTATAATATATAAAAAAACAAAAAATAAGTATGGAAAGACTCTGGATTTTTTTAATTCTCTTTCTTTTAATTATAGTTATAGTATATTTTGGTTTTTATTCCTACAAACCTAAAGTTAAAATACTTTCTAATATTACAGAACTTTATTCTTTATTTACTCCTTACATGGAGGAGACTGTTAATTCCAATTTGAAACTTATAGATTGTGAACCAAATAAGTATTATTATAACGATTCTGCTGTTTGTTTTGTTTGTAATGATATGAACGCTTGTTTTGGTTATGGTTGGGTGAATAGAGCTGAGGGAGAAAAAATGAACCCCATGGGTTTGCCGTACTTGAGTGAAGAATGTGATATCAATACTAAGATGAGTTTTTATTCTGATGGATTCTCAAAATTATTAAGTTGTAGATGCGATAAAGAATGTGTTTGCGAAGATAATATAAAAGCAAGATTAAAGGATGAAGAAATAATTCTTACTTTTCCAGGGAATATAACACAAAAACAAAAGAGTAGAGAAGTTATTTTTACTTTTCCAGAAAATATTAATATAAAACAAAAGATAGAACAAATAACAAAGAAAGTTGGTATAGGTGAATGTAATTTTACCGATAGGAATACAGAGCAATTGGAAAGAGAAATGCAGGAGGCTGGTATAACTGGATGTAAACTTATTGATACATATTTTGTATGCGGAAATCTTGGGGGGTTCATATTAACATCGAATGAAGTTGTAATTGAAAGATAGAAGTGATGATAGGTGAATAACATCAAAAAAAGGAAATTAATGATAAAATTATCTTTTCTGTTATTAGTTATTTTTCTACAATTTCCCTCTGTAACTGCTAATTATTATTTACCCGGTATATCTTGTGATTGCCTTATATATGGAAATTGTCCTTCTTCTCCATCCACTTACATAGATGGAAACTGTTGTGATTATAACAGGCATTTTACATGTGAATGGTGTGCCTGTAAATTTAATTACAATGAGGATTGTAATAAACCATCTTGTAGTAACGGTTGTTATGTGTTATCTGGCACTTCGGCTACCTGGTGGCATGGTGGTACTGCAGTGTGTAGAAGTAGTGGCTGGTCATGTGTTTATCAATATAATACTTGTTTAGCAAGTGACTGTTGTGACGTAGGTTGTACGGCATCTGGCGGATGTTGGGCAACTCCAAATGGCAATAACTGTGCTAGTAGAACAGGATTTACAAAAACATGCACCAAGGATTGTAAATGTAATTATGCCGCCTGTGATGCGTGTTCTCCTTCTGGAGCTGTGCAATACCAATGTAGTGGCAATATGGTTCAAAAAAGGACCTGTGGGGATTTTAATAATGATCTTTGCTTGGAATGGAGCTCTTGGAACAATGTAGAAAACTGTAACTCACATGATGGTTGCTATTCTGGATATTATAGAGACTACTATTGCTCAGGAGGAAGTTGTAAGTATTCTTCAAGCTGTACAGAGAGTTGTTGCGATGCATACTATGGGAATTCAAATGCTTATTGCTCTGGGGGTACATGCTATCCTCCAACTACTACAACCTCTACTAGTTCAACCACAACTACATCTACAACAACCACAACTCTCCCATCAGCTTGTGGAAACACTATATGTGAATATTCAAGAAGCGAGACTCAAGACAATTGTCCTCAAGATTGTAAAACAACTTTCCAGTTATACAGCGGTACTACACCCATTCTTCCCTCAACTTATCTCAGACCAAACCAAGCGATAACAGTGATTTTAAGCTTTAATGATTCAAGGTACAACTCAACCCAAGGCTTTAACATGATGCTGAATGCCACCATTGATGATCAAATATTCTGGAGTGAGGCTGACGGCTGCAAAGTTTGCGGAAAGAAGCTGAGCGAAATGGGCTGCAGTAATTGTGGAATGAGTGGAAAGATGGGAGGGACAGGAAATCACTGGTCTGGTCAAGACCACGGATATGAGATAGATGCATATATGGAAAATGGATATGGGAGAATGAAGTTTAACGCAACCCTTCCGAGCACCATCGCTGCAGGCGTGCACACGCTCAAGGTCACTCCTATACTCTTCAGCTTTCCGATAACGTTGAAAGCGGCTGAAGTGCAGATCAGCATCGCAGACGGTCTCTACACATTCATCATGGCCATCAAGAATCTTTTCAACAGGATAACAGGCTTGATCGTCTATCCATTAAACTAAAGCATTTTTAGATAGAAGACAAAAATTAGTTTATGAGACTCGGGTCACTTACAATTTTATTTTTTGTTTTAAGTTCAATCCTGTTCTTTTCCTTGTTTAACAGTGCTTATGCACAAATTAAGCTTCAGCCAGGCATAGCGCAATTCACAGTATCAGCAATCTTCTTAGTGAACACAACACCTGACGGACAAATGCTCAGCCTCACAGGAAACTCCACGTATCTCAACACCTATTGGGAAGCTTATTATTGGAATGGTTCTCAAAGAGATATAGGGGCTGTCTGTTTTTTGAATTGTGATGAGAGGTACAACACCACTTGCCCGCAACCATGGAATTGCAGTTGTTCTGCCGTTCAAAACTGTAGCACATTAACTCCACCGGGCAAAGGGGTTTGCTCAATAACATCACCAAACTACAACCTTCCGTTAACAAAAACCAACTTTGTTGGCTGCAGAATCTATGATCCTCAAAACCCAAGTTTGGTGAGAGGAAATCTCAACAAGACATTTACTCCCATTGATTTCTCAGCTTGGTTTTCTGATTACTCTTCAATGGTTGGTGAGGAATTCAACTTCCCTGTGAACATAAAGAACCAAGGCCTCTTCACAGATACTTATCAGGTGAATGCTTGGACTAATAGGAACGACGTGGTCAAAATCAACCCACAGACTCAGTTGTTCTCCATCCAGCTTCATGGAGATTCTTTTGAGCCGCATAGCTGGCAGCAGTTGGGACCTGAGATAAAACAAGTCTATATCAAAGTCACTCTGCTTGACGCGAGCGCGACTCAGACAAACCTTTGTGTCAACGTCACATCCTTTTTGGAGCCTTCTGATTATCAGCCTCAACAATCTTGCAAGCAACTCAAGTCCCAGCTCAAGAACCTGCCTGAGTTGAGTTTGCTTGAATTGATGCTGATAGCAGTGATAGCATCTGTTTTTATTTTTAAATTAAAAAGAAGATTTTAATGGGTCCATAGTCTAACGGCTAGGACGCCACCCTTACAATGAGAATTTGAAAGGTGGAGAAGAGAGTTCAACTCTCTCTGGACCCACTAAATTTTTATTTTCAAGATAAAAAAATTGAATATGGAGATTGCAGAAGCTTTCGGGAGAGCGGTCAACTTAGCGCAGAGAAAAGGCGTGGCAAGTTCTCTTCAGTCCTTAGAACTGTCAACTGATAAGATTGGAAAGCTGGTTAGGAAAAAGAAATTCTTGATAAATGAGAATAAAATTGATATAGTCATAGACAAGAAGGATAAGTTGAACCAGCTAAATCTTTACCTGACTGAAAGGAAGTGGAGCAAGAAACTGCTTGCAAGCTTGAAGAAGTCTTCTGATTTTAAATCCATGGTGATTTATCTTGGCCGTATATCAGTCTTGAATAAAGTTTACGAGCTGAGGCTTGGAGCGTTTGGAATTCCGAGCTCTGAACTTGTGAAAGCTGTTATAAAATTCAAGAAATGAGTTTAACAATTTTTGGTTTCCCTTTTTTAAATAATAAATTATTTTGATGGTAGAAGTTTGAAAGATCTACCAAACTTATATTTATATATAAGAATGGTTAATTATATAATTATGGTGGTTTTGCCTATAGATAAGAAACTGAAGAAAAGAGCGCACAAAAACATAGCACTTGCTCAAGACATTTTGGTCATGGAAATCTACAACAGTTTTCCTGCGGCTGTAATCCACGGTGGAACGGTATTGTGGAGATGCTACGGAAGTAACAGATTTTCAGAAGATATTGACCTCTATCTGCCTTTAGCCATAAAAGAAAAAGAAAAGGTTTTAGAAGAATTCTTAAACAGTTTAAGAAGAAATGGCTTTACGGTAGATAAATTCAAAAGGACAAACAAGTCAATCTTTGCCAAATTTTCATATCTTGATTCTGTGATAAGGTTTGAAGCCGTCTTCAAGAACATCAAGAATTTCGTGACAAAACATTTTGAAATGAGTGATGGTACCTTTATTTTGGTCAACACACTAAAACCCGATGATATGATAATAGAAAAAATCTCTGCTTACCTTAAGAGGAGAAAAGTTAGGGATTTCTACGATATATTTTTCCTCCTTAGATTTGTTGAAGAAAAGGAAGAAATCAAGAAACCTCTAGCGAGGCTTGTAGGGGAATTCAAAAAACCAGAAGACGAGAAAGAACTGAAGACTTTGATAATTTCAGGAAGTGTTCCGATAGTTGAAAAGATGTTGGAAGAGGTGAAAGCATGGGTAAGACAAAATATCTGAGCAAAATAAGAGAATTCTTGAAAAACACACCAATTTTCAGAGCCAAGGATGTAGAATTGATAGTGAAAAATAAAAACTATAGCAACCTAATTCTCTATAACCTTGTTAAAAAAGGTGAGATAAAGAGAGTCACGAAGGGTTGGTACAGCTCTTGTGAAGATCCAGTTGTTTCTGTCTTTTGCTTTAGGCCAGCATATATTGGGTTACAAGATGCCCTAAGCATTCACGCGCTTTGGGAACAAGAAACAAATGTTGTTATTGTAACTATGAGGAAAGTTCGAACCGGATTGAGAAAGATTATGGGAAGCAATGTAATTCTTCATAAGATAAACCAAAAATTCTTTTTTGGCATTGAAAGCTTGAAGTATGGAGATTTTTTCGTACCGGTTTCTGATGTTGAAAAAACTTTAATAGATCTGATTTACTTCAACGAAATTCCTGAAATGGGTACTTTAAGAGAAATTAAGAAAAGAACAAATGAAGGGAAGTTAAAATCTTATCTCAAGTATTATCCGATCAAGTTCAGAAGGAGAGTAGAAAAATTGCTGAATTTTGATATAGTTTGAAAGGTTTGTGAGCAATCATTAAATTCAAGAAATGAGCCTAGCAATTTTCGCTGGAAGCTGGCTCCTGTTTTTTGCAGTTACTTCAATCACTTCCCCATAATCCTTAAACTGCTTGACAAAATTTCTGTGCAAGACTGCAATTAAAGGCTTGTCTATCAGCATCAGAGCTGCTAACTTCTTCTTGAAATTCCCACTGAAAAATTCCATCTTGCCTAATTCATCCACACAAACCACATTACAATTCTCAAGAGCAAAGTCTATTGCCTTAAGTGCAATCTTGTCAAAAGCATCCGTGTCAATCCCATATTTTCCAAGTCTTGGACCAATCTTAAAGTCAATACTTGCAAAGACTTCCATCTCGTTCGAGAAAACATCCTTCACATAAAAACCAGTTCTCCTTCCTCTCTCTTTTATTTCTGGCGTGATGAAGCCTCCCACTTTCAATCCCTTGTTCTTCATAAGCTCGATTGTCTTGATTAGAACTGTCGATTTTCCTGAGCCTGATTTACCTGTCAAAAAGATTTTCATAATTTAACTATTGTCTGGAGTAAAATAAGACTTTAAGCTAAAGAGAATAATTCATTTTCCCTCAGTTTTACTAGAACGCAATAACTCTTCTCTCTCGCTTTCATATTCTACTCTGAGTTTTGTAAGTCCAGTCAAATATTCAAGAGTAAGAGCCTTAACCTTCTCTTGTGCATCACTTTTTCCCTTCATGAGCTTATTGTAAGTTTCAAGCCCAATATTTCCTGCTAAAAAAATAGATACAGCATCTTCAATGTTTCTCAAATACTCTATATCTCTAGTTATCTGTTCAAAGCTTCTTGTCATGTTTATTATTCATTAGTGATAAATATAAAAAGCTTATTACTGATAACTGTTTTTGAAAAAATTTTCTCCTAAACCTTCACCAGAGCTTAGTTATACTATTGGTGTTTTCTTAGGAGATGGTTGTGTTAAAATACAACCTAAAGGATATAGATACATAGTCAAATTGAAAGTAAAGGACAAAGAGTTTGTAGAAGAGTTTTCTAGAATATTATCAAAGCTTTTAGACAAATCCAAACCTTATGCAGTTTGGCAAGAAAGTGATTTTACAAGGGGTAATAGATTTCGATATGCAACCCAAGCTAATAGCAAACTCTTAGTTAATTTCTTATCAAAGTCTTTAGACAATTTGTTACTTTACATAAAACCATTTTATTCAGAATTTTTGAGGGGGTTATTCGATTCAGATGGTTATACTATTATTTGTGCAAAGAAAAAATTTACTGTAAAAATTGGTCTAGTAAACAGTAATCTCAAATTATTAAAATACGTTAAAAAGATTTTGAAAAATGAATTTGGAATTTACTCTTTAATTAAATCATGTAATCAGAAAAACAAAATAAAAATTATTTGGAATCGAACATATGTGGCTAAAAAAGAGGTGTATAACTTAACCATCCCAAATTTTTTTAATGTAATTAAGTTTATTGAAGAAATTAAATTTTCTATAGAAAGGAAACAGGAAAAGATGTTAGATGCTATTTTTCTGAAACAGAATTTCAATCCTGAAGAAGCTGTAACAAAATGGGAGGAAAGTTACATGAAGATTGGTAGAGAATGGATAAAGAGGACAGATAGCGGGGATTCTCCAAAAATGAGCTTTTAACTCATTTTTTCTGGATTTGAACCAGTGACCTATGCCCGAAGCACAGTTAATGACTGAACTCCTTCGGGTGTCTTAACAGCCTTTATGAGCCATTCGCTTTTTCAATCGACGAGCACTCCAGGCTGCTTTAGGGCAAGCTTAAGCTTGTCTACCCCGCTAACTGAAAGCTCGTCTCATTCTCGTTAATTTAATTTAGCTCTGGGTAATTTAAACTTAAATTTCACTCACTTCTTGAGTTCAAAATCTAAATACCACCCATTTTTCCAGCTATTTCTCATGAAGCAGTTGGTTGAACTGACTTTAGAACTTTACGGGGTGATTGAATGGGAGAAAAAAGTTGGATCGATAAGTTAGTTTCACTTGCAACCAAGACTGGTGGTGCTGGTATTGGGGCAACAATCGGTATGTACGGCTCTGTTCCGTATGCTATCGGAAAGGAAGCATACAGCATCATCTTGAGCAACCAGATTTATCCTCTTCAGAATCTTGCGCTGGAATCACTTGCCTTGGTCGGAAGTTGTGCGTTGCTTGGCAGGGCAGCGGTGTGGTACTTTTCAAAATATTTCAAATAGGAGGTGAATAGATGGTAAAATTGAGTGATGTAGACATAGGAACTAAGGATGTCATCGTTGCTGTTCTTTCCGCAGCTGTTGGATACTACATGCGCAAACCAATAGAGGAAAAAAGAAGGGAAGAGAAGTTGCGCGATGCAGAACTTTTCGGGAAAACTGCAGCACAGTATCTTGTGGGAGAAATCAAAAACATTGGATTGGGACCGGAGACTTACAAAGCGATAGACGAATTGACAGCAACCTTGAGAGATGTGAAGGAAGAGCTCAGAAACTACAGGGCAGAAAAATGACAGATGAGCAGGAGATAGAAATTGTTCCATTCGTCTATGCAATCTCCAAGGGAATGAAAATATACAAAGAGGCAGTAACAGAATACAATAATTTGACTGGAAAGGACACAGAAGCTGGCGATGATTCAATCATCAGAGTACTCCACCCGATCTTAAGCGAGTTAGAAAAATCTTCAGACTTGAACCTAGAGGATTTCATCAAGAAGTACAGAGAGTTCGAAATGCTCTTCTCCATCGCTAAAAAATTCCTAGGTTGAGTTGGATGGATTATCTATCAAGAATGATTGAATACTCAGATTTGTTGCACGAGTTAGAGATAAGTGGAGATAACCATCTGAGAGTAATCTTAAAAAACCCATCCTCGTACTTGAATAGTGCAGAAGAAGCTCAAGCGAGAATCTCCTCAGACAAGTTCTTATCAAGCGAGGACAGGGAAAGGATGTTGAAAGAAATTAATGGATATGTCGATAAAGTTGAAGAGAACATTGAAAAGACTGGGAACAAAAAGGATGATGGTCTTGGTACATTAGCACTTCTGGCAATAGCTGTACTTTACATGTTGAAAAGCGACGAGGGTGGTTTCACATCGGATGCACTTGTTGCTTTCAAAGATGAACTTGAAAAAATTTTGGGTAAGTGATTTCATGCCATCTTCTTACATACACAAAAAAATATCCAAGACCTTGATCGGAAAAGATTGTAGATTAACTCACAAAATAATAGATTATCCAGTAAGATTCCTTGGCAAAAAGCACAGAATTCTCTTCCATGACCCTATCTCAGCTCTAGTGATTGGGTTGGTTTCAGAAGGTTATGTGGGCGCAGTATCTGGTTTGCTGCATTTAGCCACAGACAGGTGTTGCTCGAAATACAAAATCGTGGAAAAATTGGCCGAGTATCTACTTTAACTTTATGGTCATGAAGTCGTGGGCAACTCTTGTATTGTGAAAAATTTTCTTTGCTTCCTGTTCTATTTCTTTCGGATCAGTATACCTTCTGCTTATGTGTGTCAGGATCAGCTGCTTCACTTCTGCATCCTTCGCTATTTTTGCCGCCTGCTTGACGTCAGCGTGCCCCTTGCTCTCTTCCTCTTCAAGAAATGTCCCGTCGTGAATAAGCAAATCTGCATTCCTCGAGATTTCCAACATGTTATCGCACGGCTTTGTGTCCCCAGAGTAAACAACTTTCAATCCTGGTTTGACGTTCGCGACATCTTCAATCTTGATCTGCTTTCCCTTATACTCCATCTTCCCTGTTTTTTTCAATTTCTTCAGCCATGCCCCGCTCCTCAATCCAATCTCCTTAAGTTTTTTCGTATCGATGTTCCATCTGTCCTTCTCCTGAAAGCAATAAGCAACTGATGGAACAGTGTGAAGGACTGGAATTGAGAAGACTTGATACTCTTCTTCCTCATCCAAAACCTCAATCTTGTTTCCCTCGAAAGGAACGTTTATTGCCTCCAGAGGAAACCTCAAACCAAAATAACCAAGATCCAAAATGCTTGAGACAAACTTCTCAGCCTCCGGTCCAAAAATTTTCAATTCGTCTCTCCTCTTCTCCAAGCTCATTGTCTGAATCAATGGAATCAAGCCAGCGAAATGATCCGCATGCCAGTGCGAGATGAAAATCTTTTTTATCTTCATGAAGCTGATTCCAGACTGCATCAACTGCTTCTGAGTTCCCTCGCCGCAGTCGAACAGCAGAGTATCCTTTTCCTCGCCGAAATATTCCAGAGCAATTGCTGGGTGGTTTCTGTCTTTGCTTGGTATTCCGGAGACTGTGCCAAGAAAAGTCACTTGAATCATATCAAACTCTCCTTAGAAAAATATTTCTTGAGGAAAACTCCAAACTCCCTGTCTTTTCTGACAATCTCCATAATCCTATCGCTGTCTGAAACAATCTCGAATTTCTTTGCTATCTGGTCTGCTATGTGGTTTGGAATACCTTTCGCCTTCAGCGTAATCGCATCCACGCCCAGACTATCTGAGAGCTTCTCTTTGGCAGTCATGAATCTTCTTCTAACCTCAACCACCCAGTTATTTCCCTCAACAAATGGCCCATTTATTGCCATTCCCTTGTATTTTTCAAGAAATCTTTTCGAATCATCCAAATCAAAAACTTCCGGCCCGAGTTTTTTCTGAACAGCTGGTAGATTTGAAACTTCCATCTCTAGCACCACAACAGCAAGATCCTTTTCATTAGTATAACAATCTCTCCTCAAAACTTTGAACTCGTACTTCACCTCTTCCAAAATATTTTGTAGTCTTTCTGCAAACCTTCTCAGTTGAGGCCAAATGACATCTGAAACAATATCGGGAGGATTGAACTTAACTAGAATCAGCTCGGTCTTCCTATCCAAAAGATTGGTGATCAGTTCGTTCTCTGTTATTATCTCTGGCTGCTTGATGAAAAACATATCTTCTTTTGGGTTTGAGAGAAACTCGTTCGCCAATTTTTTGAGCTTGAAGAAGTTCTCTGCAGATACTGCAGCAGCAGTGTTTCTTGTTTTGTCTGTTGGATCAATCAAAATCAAAACTTGTTTTGCAAATCCCTTTTTCAATTTTGGATAATCTTTTTTAGTGTAAAAATTCTCCATGTCAATTATTTCGCCAGGATTCCATTTCTCAGCTTGCCTTAAAACATTCAGGAAATTCTTGTATCTGATAATTAAAAGCTCACAGACATAGCCTGAAAATCCTTCTGTCTTTGTGTCTGCACCGTAGATTTTGTTTGCAGTGAGAAACTGCTTGAGCAGTCTGACTTCTTTGGAAAGCTTCAACGGCAAATTCTTCTGCAGATACTTGACATGAAAAGGAGTTCTGTCTACAGCAGATTTCAGGTTCTCTGTCGTCTTGACATCAAAGCATGGGACTATGTCGATTCTAACATTATCAACCTTTCCACAGACGTATGGATGCTGTGCATACTCAATCTTGTAACTTCCACCCAATCTCTCGATTATTTTCTTGCCGACGTCAAGCCCTCTTTTTTCCAATTGTTTTATCGTTATAGCAGGTGGAAACAAAATGAAGACATCAAACTCCATCTTCCCAAGCAGCCATGTATCCCGAGTTATGCTGCCTGCTATCATTGGTTTTGCTTTAAACTTCCTCGCTTCCTTCTTTGCGGAAGTCATGACCCTTCTTGCGACTGAACTTAGCCTTTTATTCTCTTCAGCAGAAGGCTTGACTTTCTTCAGAACTTCCCTCAGAACCTTAGAATAATTTTTTACCATAATTAACAATATATTCATCTGGAAAATAAATACAGAGATTTGTAATCGGCAAGAGAATTATCTTGTAAGAAGTTGGAAAAGGTTAAAAAGACTCTCCTATTTAATAGGAAATTATTCACTACTTGAAGATGGTAAAGCTTATATAGTAGTACTACTAAATAGTAACATATGAACGGGAAAGATAGAGACAATGCAAGGTTCTTTGAAGAGCAACTATTCGAAGCAAAGCAAGCCCTGTTTGCAGCTACTACAATCAAGCAAGCTAAGTTCTTGCAGAACAAAATCAAATATCTCAATCAGAAAGTGAATGGATCGGAAAAATAAGTTTGATTGATTTGGGATCTTGCTTTCTATATTCTCCATTACAAAAAAGCTTATTAATTATCTAAACAAATTTTGGTGTGGGTTTTAAGTTCAAAGAAAATAAAAAACTTTTTCTCAAATCGATACCGGTAGTCACCTCCTCCATATCTCTTTATAAAAAATAGCCCCGAGCAGATTCGAACTGCCGTGTTCAGGTCCAGAGCCTGACATCCTTTTGCGTTTTGCAGACCGCTAGATGACGGGGCTGTTAGTTACATATTTAATTTTACTTACTAAATTTAATTAAGATGAAAATGGTCGGCGAGTGCCAAACACAACTTTGAATCTTTTTCTTTGCTCCTGACTACAAATAAGATACTGGAAGAGAATAAAAGATTTATGGTGGTCTGGTGAGAATACTGCAAACACACTCAGATTGGATAGAATACGAGCCTGTTCAGAAGGAAATAGCTCTTGCTGAAGACGTGGAGAAGAAGGTTTACAAGCTGAATGATGTTTTAGTTATTTTCACTGCAGTTGAAATTGGTGATGATGAAAATGTTGGTAAGACTGCTATAGATGAAGTGAAAGAATTCTTGAAAAATTTGAAAATAAACAGAATTCTGATTTATCCTTTTGTACATTTGAGCAAGAATCCTGCAAAACCAAATGATGCTTTGAGAGTTTTGAAAACAATGGAAGAATATGCAAAAGAATTGAAGATTGAGACTTACAGAGCACCTTTCGGATGGAACAAGAGAATTACAAATGCAGTTAAAGGACATCCTCTGGCTGAACAATCAAAGGTATTTGTTGCTGGTAAAATTGAAAAAAAAGAGGGGGGAGAGGAAGATGAAGGAGAAATAGAAAAACTTCTAATTATACTCCCGAATGGTAAGTGTGTGGAAAGATCAGAGCTTAAGAAAGAACATAAAAATATAGAAATGGCAATAAAATCAGAGTTGAAGGAAATTTCTGGAAAATCTACTGAAAAACCGCCTCATGTTGACTTAATGAGAAAGTTAGAAATAGCTGACTATGAAGATGTATCAGACATAGGAAATCTTAGATTTTATCCGAACGGCACGCTACTAGTTGAACTTCTAGGAAAACTCGGATTGAAGATGGCAGCAGAGGATTTGGATGCGATGGTAGTGAAAACTCCTTATTTGTTCAACCCAAATCACAAGTCTGTGGTCTTAATGATGGAAAAATTTCCAGAAAGATTGTACGAAGTGTTTCCTGGAAAAAATGAGAAAGGAAAAGAATTCCGATTAAGACCCGCATGTGACTATGGTGTTTGGTCTATATTCAAAGATGCTACAATATCTCATAAAAATTTGCCTTTCGGATTGTACGAATTCGATATAATCTGGAGATGTGAACAGAGTGGCGAAGTTTTGGGACTGTATAGATTGAGAAATGCCTCAATGCCAGATTTACATGAGATGTGTGTAGATTTGAAACAGGCTTTTGACAGATTTAAGTTGCACATAGAAAAATTTGCATTGGCTTTGTACCGCTATATTCAGATAAATCCGACTGTGATAATTCTAAATTGTAAAAAAGATTTTTTTGATGAACATATTAAATTTTTCAAATCAATTGCAAAAGACTTGAAAATGCCTATAATTGTAAAATTGTTTAAAATGGTAAAAACTTATAAGGTAGCTTGGATAGATGTTCTTGCTTTTGATAATCTTGGTAGACCCATGGAACTTTCGACGGTGCAATTGGATACGGTTTCTCCTGATTGGTGGGACATCAAATATATTGATAAGGATGGAAAGGAGAAAAGACCAGTTTTATTACACACTGGCTTTGGAATTGAGAGAACGATTGCCGCTTTACTTGAAAATGCTTATGGTGAAAGTAAAAAAGATAAATTGCCGACCTTGCCAGTTTGGTTATCACCAGAACAGGTTAGACTTATTTCCGTTTCTGATAGACATCTGGAAAAATGTAATGAAATTGCTGAAAAAATAGAAAGTGAAAAAATTAGGGTTGGTATTGATGATAGAGTTTTAACTGTGCCAAAAAAAGTTTTTGAAGCCAAAAGAAACTGGATACCATATATCATTGTGATAGGTGATAAAGAATTGAAATCTAAAAAATTACCAGTAGTTATTAGAAAAGAATCTACTATTAAAAAAGAAGTAAGAAAGAATTTTGTTTTAAAGGAACTTATCAATGAATTGAAAGAAAAGACTTCTGGTATGCCATTTAGACCTTTGTACATGCCAAAGGAAGTATCAAAAAGGGTAATTTTTGTTCGTTGGGGTACTGGGATTTAATTCAGCTAACTGGTTTCGAATGCTGCCAGACCAACTTGAACAATGGTGAAAGGACATTTCCTGATGCGTGCTCGCTCTTGCTCCAGAGTGCCATGTCCTGAGTCGAATGGACTTTCGCGTCTGTCAATGAAAGAACAAACTGTTTGTCGTCGACAACACAAAATCTTCCCGCAAGATCCACATCTTTCTCGTCCAAATTTCTTATCTCTGCTATGTTGCTCAATGTTTTGATGGCATCATTTGCTTTTTCCTTCCCTGTTGTCGCAATCCTTATGTTAACTCCTTTCTCCTTTGCCTTCCTCAGAACATCCAAATGATTTGTCGTGAGCTCGACAAGACCTTCTGGTGTCGTGACTATGGCTATCTGCTTGTTCGCATCTCTGATCATCGAGCTGAATTGTTGTTGAAGCATGAATTTCCCTTTCAGCGCTCCTGTCATGTCTTCTGAAGAAATAAGTTTCATTCCATGAGTAAAAATGTCACTCAGTTCCTTCATCACTGGGCTTGTCTTCAATTCATCAATCCTCTCCAGCATCGTTTTTATATCTTCTTCCAATTTTGATTTTGCTTTTTCCAAGGCCTCTTCAGGAGAAATTGCTACGTACTTCAGCGGTTTTGCTGACTGGACTACAACGAATCCTTTTTCAGCCAGACTCTGCAAAACATCATACGTTCTCGACCTGGGAACGGTTGCTATTCCAGAAAGTTCGCCTGCAGTGCTTGTTCCTCTCGCTAGAAGAGCGACCCAAAGCCTTCTTTCATATAAATTTAGGCCAATTCCTTTGAGTGCGTCCATTGTTTTAACAGATGCGAGCATCAAAATTCCTCTGTTTTAACTATTTAGTGATTTAATATTTAAGGTTTTATATATTACTGTGTAGTTAAAAAACATTTAAAGATTTGTTGATTAATGATTCGTATCAAAACTTTTTTATATATGTAGAAAAAAAATTATCCTTCTCTTCCTTGGCTCTCGAAAAGAGATTTTACTCTTTCTATGGTATCCGCATCATCAGCAGATTTGTCTACACTGCGGTCTCTCAAAAATCTTGGAAATCTTAGGGCAAATCCGGAATCGTAGTTTGGCGATCTCTGTATCTCCTGATAGCCTACTTCAATCACAATTTTTGGCTTGACTTTAACGTTTTTTCCTTTCTCCTCAATTATCAGTGGTCTCAGCATCCCTGTCATCTGTTTGTATTCTTCCTCGCTCAAACCAGTAGACATCATTCCGCATCTCAGAAACTTTCCTGTATCTGGGTCTCTGCATGCGAGCTCAAAACTGGTGAGCCATTTGGCCCTTGCACCCTCTCCCCATGTTGCACCAACTATCACCAAATCCAAAGTCTCCATTATTGGCTTTATCTTGTACAAAGTGTTGACATGTCTACCAAACACATACGGCGAACCCAAAACTTTCAACATCAATCCCTCTTGTTTTGCATTCAAGGCTTTCTTGTAAAACTTTTCAGCTTCCTTTATGTTGTCCGTTATAATCTGCTCAGTAAGCTGGAATTTACCTGGAATTGTGTTTATAATTTTTTCCAAAATTTTTCTTCTTTCAATAAATGATTTGTCAAAAAGATTTTTTCCGTTAAGATAAACAATATCAAAAAGATTTAACTGCACAGGAATTTCTTTCATCATCTTATCTATGTCATATTTCCTATGAATCCTCTGCGAAAGAACCTGAAAAGGAAGTGGTAGTTTAGTTCTTGGGTTTATCGCCAAAGCCTCCCCCTCAACTATGCATTCCTTTGCTTTAAGGCTCTTCCTGCAAAATTCGACCAAATCAGGAAACTGCTTTGTCACGTCTTCAAGTCTTCTTGTGAAAATCCAAATCTGCTCCCCCCTCTTGTGAATTTCCGCGTGCATCCCATCATATTTGAACTCTGCTGCAATCTTTCCAAAATCTTTAATAATTTCTTCAATACTCTCTGCCTTCTCTCCAAGCATCACCTGTATTGGTTTGCCGATCTGAATCCTAGCTTTCTTCAACCCCTCAACACCTTTCTCTTTTGCAATTCTCGCGATTTCTCCGAAATCAGAAGCAATGTTCCAAGCATAGTCCACTGCCTCTGTGGCTTTAGCCTTTTCTTCTTTACTCATTCCCTCTTTCACAAGAAACGCTTGGACGATTGCATCTCTTATCAAACCTTCAGCAACACCAACTCTCAATTCACCTAAAATTGTTCTCACTATATATCTTGCTTCCTTTGGTGTTGCTGAAACAAGAAGTTCGGCGATCAGATTCAATTTTTTTTCCTGAGAGCCTTTACCTGTCACAATCGCGAGTTTTTTTAGATTCTCAAAAATGAAATCAACCGTCAATTTTTTTCTTAAGAGAATTGTTTGTTTTCTCGACTTTATGCATTCTTCTGTGACCAGACCAAGATCACCAACCTTTGCAAACTTGGTTTCAATATCATCTGGTTTAAAGCCAGATACCTTAGAAATTGCTCTCATCATCATCTGTGTTGCTATTCCCAATTCCATTTGTGTGAATTTCGGGTAAACGATGCCTTGAACAAGCAAGACAATCTTTGGCAATTCTTCTGCTGGTGTTTTCTTGAAAAATTCGGCTAGAATCTCTGTTTTTTTCAGTTTTGCTGAAACTGCTTCCAGTCTTTCGTAATAATCCGCCAAGATAGAATAGTCCATACAATCAACATTTATTTTGTTCTAACTTTATACTTATGTTTAATGGTAATAAGAAGCTGGACTTATGGTTTGTGTGAAAGCTGTTTGAAAAATTCGCATAAAGAAGTCAAGATGGAAAAAATGACTTTTTCTGCGGATGTTGGTGGTAAGATCGAAGAGATGTGGTGTTGCCCGTTATGCGGGGCAACCAAAAGACTTTAATTTTTGAAATAAAAAGTCTTAATAGAGAGAATGAACATTTTTGACGCGATTGTCAGTAGGAAGAATGTTGTGGGTTTTAAAAAAGATCCTGTTGATGATAAATTGATCGGCGTGATGCTGCACATGGCAACATACGCCCATTCTGCAGGTGATATGCAAGAGTGGAATTTTTTGGTTGTCAGAGACGAGGAGAGAAAGAAGAAGTTGTATGAAGCTGCTCTTGAGCATCCGCTTGTGAAAAAAGCTCCTGTCATTATAGTTGTTTGCGCTGACCTGGAGCAGGCGAGTCTGAGATATCAAAAGAGGGGAGAAGTTTTTTATTCTATTCAGGACACTGCAGCTGCAGCAATGCTGCTAATGGTAACTGCAAATGCACTTGGTCTGGGAGCTGTCTGGGTTGGCTCGTTTGATGAGGAAAGAGTGAAGGATATTTTATTTTTACCGGGCAGACTTAGGCCTGTTGCCATGATTGCTGTTGGTTATCCTTCTGCAGATGAGGAAAAGGGGGAAAGAATCCCTTTTGACAACTTGACTTGGTACAATGCTTATGGAAAGAAGTATGATTTATCATACATTTTCCAGCCTGGTGCAAGAAAGAAGGTTGAAATCAAACCAATCGGCAATATGATAGAGGATTTGGTCAAAAAATTGAGAAAAGAAAGCAAGGAATGAAATTTAATTTATTTAAAAGTTCATTTAATATATGGTGTGTTTAATTGAAGGGTAAAATTTACATTATTTTCTTCATAATTTTCTCTCTTCTACTGGTCAAATCGTCTCTGGCTGCAGGAGAAATCGAACTTTCGCTCAACGTGAAGAGCTTGACAATCTATACTGGTGAAACTGGAATCGCTGAGATAAGTGTAAAGAACAACCAAGCCTCTCAAGACACACTTTCTGTCTCTGTTTTTCCTCAATATATTTACGGCATAATACCAACTCTTGATAAATACAGTTTGACTCTTGATGCTAATAGTGTGACAACATTCAAAATCTATTTCAACGTTCCTGAATGCTCTGAAGAAGCATCAACTTCATTCACAATAACAGTGAATTCCCAGAAGAATACGAACGTGGAGGAATCGAAAACAATTTTATTGAACACAATCAGAAAATATGGCATATGTATTTCTGACCTCAAACTCGACAAGTATATAGTCAATCCTGGTGAAAATGTTTCAATCGAAGCAACTCTCTCAAACCCAGCTGAAAGCCTGTCGTTGCCAGTCGCACTTGAAACGAATGTTATCAAGGACAATGAAATTGTGAAAACATTCAGTGACTCTGTTGAGAGCATCGAAGGGAAGAGCAGCAAAACAGTCAAACATATTTTTTCTGTCAACAAGTATGAGAACCCAGGATTCTACACAGTCGAAGTTATCATGAAAGATCGTTTTGGTTCCACTGTTGGTTCCAAGAAAACACAGTTCAGGATTCCAGTTTTGAATGCGAGTGAAAATTCAAACTATCTGCTGATAAACAAAGAAACGAAATTTGGGTTGTTGGCTCAGACAGTGGAGATAAACGTGAAGAATGATGGAAATGTCCCGATTGAGAACTCATATGTGTCGGAAAGCATTCCGCTTTTTATGAAAATTTTCTTCTTCCCGAAAGAAGAACCGATTTCTGAAGAAATAAAGGAAAATAGAATTATTTACACGTGGCTTGTCCCTTCATTAGCTCCTGGTGAGGGTTATATTGTGTCATACGAGATCAGCACTTGGAATGCCGTCTTGATCATTGCTGTTCTAGCAATAACAGTGTTCTACGTGTTCAATTATGCTTTTGCCATAAGCGTCGTTAAAAAGCACAGTCATTTTGGGCAGATAACCAAGGAGAAGGAAATAACTGTGATGCTCGAAGTGAGAAACAGGACAAGAAATGAGATAAGAGATGTTGTGGTGAGAGATTTTGTGCCTGGTGTGGCAATGGTTGTTGAGAAGTTTGATACGCTGAGACCTATGCTGAGAAAAGTTGGCAGCGGGACTGAAGTTGTATGGAGGTTCGATGTCCTTGGTCCTGGAGATGAGAGGACACTGACTTACAGGATAAAGCCAGTCATGGAGATTATTGGAACACTAAAACTTCCGAAGGCATACGTAAGGTTTATGGATAAGAGAAAGGAAGTGAAAAGAATCCTGTCAAAAGGCGTGTATGTAAAGGCTGGATAAAATTTTTATTTATACTCATATCCTTTATTTTATTAACCCGCCTTAGCTCAAACCTTTTAGGGAGCAATGGTAGAGCAACCGGCTGTAGCTGAGTGCAATGGCACTTGGTGGTAGCAGTTGCTCGATAGAAACCGGTGGGTTGCTGGTTCGAATCCGGCAGGCGGGATTAAAATTTTTATTAACATGAAGGTATAGTATAAAGGGTGGGAAGATTGCCGAAGAAGAAAGCGAAGAAGATGCCTAAGAAGAAGCTTTGGTAACCGCCTTTCTCTTTTCTTTTTATACTGCTAATAAAATTTAAAAATACAAAACTAATAGTAGATAATGCCTCGGTCGTCTAGTGGTCTAGGATGCAAAATTTGAGTGCATAAGCCTGTCACGCTTGAGACACGGGTTCAAATCCCGCCCGAGGCGCTGTTAATTTAGCAAGAAAGTAAAGGGGAAACTCTTGTCAACTACCACCTAACAAGTTAAGTGGCTTGATGTTATGGCTTACCAACCACACACCAATTTAATTCCCTCAAATGCTGGGAACGAAACACAGTTTCTTAGTCAGCATTATCAACAGGCGGACGAGCTGGTTGACCGCAACTCCATCGGTAGAAAACTGATATTATCGCTCTACCAACTAAGTGATAGTATGGTTAAAGAAATATTTAAGTATTTACCTCAATTCCTCCTCTGGTTAAAACCAGAGGTTTCCTTGAGGTTGATTCTATGAAGTTAGTGAGTGCCTGTCTCTTAGGAATAAACTGCAAATGGAATGGAAAAAGCAAGCCCAATAAGAAAATAATTGCATTATCCAAAAAAGAAGTCCTCGTGCCAATTTGCCCAGAGCAACTCGGTGGCCTATCGACACCAAGAAAGCCTGCTGGCATTTATGGTGGTCTTGGTGAAGATGTTTTGGATGGGTGTGCAAGTGTTAAAGCTGCAAGAGACGGCGAAGATCTTACAGAACATTTTGTCAAAGGTGCGGAAGAGACTTTAAGAATCGCAAAGTTGTTGGGAGTCAAAGAGGTGATCCTTAAGCAGGGGAGTCCCTCTTGTGGTTATAGGAGGACTTTTCAGCTTGATGAAAAACTAAGAAATCGTCAAGTGGAAGGCAATGGAGTGACAGCTGCCCTACTAAAAAGGCATGGTATATACGTCAAAACCCAGGAAGACCTCTAAAAATGTTACTACCATTGGATTTAAAAAGTTAAATATAGAGAACTAATAAAATTATATTGCTAGCGGACCAAAGCGGAGGGGAAACATCCGTTCCCATCTGAACACGGTAATTAAGCTCTCCAGCGATCTAGGGTGTACTCTGCGAGAGCAGGGGAATTCTAGGACGTCCGCTAGCTTCAACTATTTTCAGATATTTATTTAAGGTATTGCATTTGTGTTCTAAAGTTAAATGTGATTTAACAAATTTATTAAAAAATTTCCAATTTTTAGTTGATACACAAAATTGTAAATAATAAGTTTTACCGCGAACTTTTCTTCCTTCTATGATATTGGTTTCTTCATCAAAATCTTGATATACTTTACAGTTAAGATTTTGCTCTATAGCTTGTGCTAACTCATCTTGAGGGTGTGCACTAAAAATTCTTATGAAGCATTGGAAATAATTCTTTGTCTTGTTAAATGTCATTCTGATATTTCCATCCACGTCGACGATCCCAGCTAAATATGCACCAAATAAATTAGGGCATTCTAGAGTCCATTTTGGTGGCTTGGGAGGGTCTCCAAATTTTATATCTAAAACTGCAAGCTCTTTAAGAAACTGGCCAATACCAATTTTAAATGAAATTTTGTTTGTCGTGCGCATTCTAAATATCTTGGAATCTCGCTTAAAAATTTTCTTGGAAATTCTTTTGAACTTAATTAACATAGAGGAAGATTCTGGCGAAACAACTACCCTTGCATTATACCTAGTTTTTTTATAACAATCAGTATATTTTTCAAAATAACCATCACTTTGCATAACCCCAACCCAGTATGATAATTCTTCAGACGGTTTCAAATTACCTATCCTCATAAATATATTAGGTGCCTAAGTTATATTTAAATCTTTTGGTGCCTAAAAATAATTGTGAAACTACAAAAAAGGTTTTCAAGAAAATTTAAAGAGAAAGAGTATTTTAAATGGGTCATAGTCATCCCGCCAAAAATAGTCAAAGAATTAAAATGGCAAGAAGGGAATGAATTAGAACCAAAAATCAAGAGTGGAAGTCTTATTTTAATAGCCAAAAAATAAGCTTTAAAAATGCTAAATTATATAGAGAATACTATCCCGGTGTCGGCTTGAGTAGAAAAGTTTATATAAACCAGATTTCCTATATTTTGAGATGCTTGCTGCCTGCAGGGTGAGTAATTGAAAAAAATAGATATTGAAAAACATCACATGGTTCCTAAACACATCGTTTTGAACGATGTGGAAAAAAACGATGTTTTGCAGAAGTACAAAGTCTCCTTGAGACAGCTACCAAGAATTCTGGCAACTGACCCAGCAATCGCTGAGAAGAATCTCAATGTTGGTGACGTGGTAAAAATAATCAGGAAGAGCCCGACTGCTGGTGAATCTGTTTACTTCAGAGTTGTTGTAAAAGGATGATTGAATGAACACAAATTTCTTGACACTGTTAGATACCTTTGTGAAAGACAGGGGGCTTGTCAGATTTCAAATAGATTCTTACAATGATTTCATAACAAGAAGGATTCCAAAAGTTCTGAACGAAATAGGTGTCATAAAACCGCAGGTTCCTGAATTGGGTGAGTTCAAAATAAAATTGGGTGAGTTCAAGATTGGTGACCCTTCTGTCAAGGAGGCTGATGGTTCGATAAGACCGATAACACCCAGAGAAGCGAGGATAAGAAACCTGACATACTCTGCTCCTATGTTCGTTGAAATGACTCCAGTTCTAAATAACATTGAGAGCAATACTGTGGTTGTTAATTTTGGTGACATGCCTGTGATGGTGAAATCGAAAATTTGTCCCCTTTCTAACATGAGCAGAGAAGAGCTGATAGCCGTGGGAGAGGATCCTGATGATCCGGGGGGGTATTTCATCATCAACGGCACTGAGAGAATCCTTGTTTTGGTGGAGGAGATTGCCCAGAATAGGATAATCACTGAAAAAGTGGGGTCGGGCAACGTGACGGAAGTGGCAAGGATACATTCTGAAAAAGACGGTTACATTCAGAGACATCTGCTTGAAAGGAAAGCAAATGGAAACATAACGATAAGCTTTGCAAACGTTGAGAAGTTGCCCGTTGCTATTTTGATTAAAGCGCTTGGCTTGGAAACAGACAAAGAGATCATCGATGTTGTCTCTTCTGATGCAGATGTGCAGGAAGAATTCTATACAAACCTCTATCAAATAGAGGTAACGTCGAAAGAGGGGGGTCTTGACGAGATCGGAAAACACATAAAAATAGCGCAGAAGGAACATAGAAAGGACAGGGCGATTGTGCTGATCGACAGATACTTGCTGCCTCATTTGGGGCAAACACCTGAAGCAAGGGTTGACAAGGCAATGTTCCTTTGCAAAGCAGTTGGAAAACTGATAAAGCTGCATTTGGGTAAAATTGACGAAGATGATCTTGATCATTATTCTAACAAGAGACTGAAGCTGTCGGGTGATCTTTTGGAAATTCTGCTCAGATCAATACTGCTGGGAAAATGGGGATTGATAACAAGAATCACTTACAACTATCAAAAGCTTGCAAAGAGGGGAAGGATTCCTCCGCTCCAAGCGATTATAGAATCGAATGTCCTGACAAACCAACTTGTCTCTGCTCTTGCCATAGGAAGCTGGGTTGGGGGAAGAACTGGTGTGAGTCAAAGACTTGAAAGGGGGAGCTTTATCAAAACAATTTCGCACATGAGAAATGTCCTCTCACCGTTGACTTCAACACAAGAACACTTCGGTGCAAGAGAGTTGCATCCCACTCATTTCGGAAAACTGTGCACGAGTGAAACCCCTGAAGGAGCAACGATAGGATTGAGAAAATATCTTGCAATAATGGCCGAGATCACGAGGGGTTTGAATGAAAAAGAGGTGAAACCTTTCGCCTCATACGTACAAAAAATGGTGGATTGAATGACAGATGTTTTTATCGATGGTAAATTCATAGGAACGACAAACGGGCCGGAGAAAATTGTGAATGATATAAGGGCAAAAAGAAGAAGCGGCGTGATTTCTTCGCAAGTGAACGTTGCCTATCATGAACAGTTGGGAGAAGTTAAAATTTTAACAGATGGAGGAAGGGTAAGAAGAGCGCTGATAGTCGTAGAAAATGGCAAGCCAAAACTGACATCAGAGCACATACAAAAGCTGAAGACGGGAATGATAACTTGGGAAGAGCTCATCAAGAATGGAATCATTGAATTTCTGGATGCAGAAGAAGAGGAAAATTGTTACATTTCTCTTAAGGAGGAAAATTTGACAACAGAGCACACCCATTTGGAAATCGATCCCGCTGTTATCCTTGGCCTTTCAGCTTCGTTCATTCCGTACGCTGAGTTCAACAGAGGTGACAGGGTCAACTATGGGGCAAAAATGGTCGGGCAGTCTATAGGACTCTTTATAACGAATTATCTCAACAGGGTTGATACAAAGTCTAACGTATTGCTCTGCCCGCAAAAACCATTGGTCCAAACACACGCCCACAGGGTTTTGGGTTATGACAAACACCCTAATGGAAATAATATTATCATCGCCATCACGAGCGCTCAAGGTTATAACACAGAAGATGCGATAGTCATCAATTCCAGTTCCATTCAAAGAGGATTGTTCTGGTCATTGATGTTCAGAACTTATGATGCCGAGCAGAAAAGATACATGGGTGGCCAGGAGGATGTTATTTGTATCCCAGAGCCAGGTGTGAGGGGTTATGCTGGTGCTGATGCATACAACCGTATACCGGAAGATGGCATTATCAATCCTGAGACAAAAACAAATTCTGATGATATTTTAGTCGGAAGAGTCTCTCCGTTGAGATTTTTGGGAGCGATGGATAGTTTTATCACAGGAGTAGAAAATATCAGAGATACTTCTGTGAGATTGAGACATGGCGATGCCGGAATTGTGGACAGGGTATTTTTGACAGAAACCGCAGACGGGACAAAACTTGTAAAAGTTGTGATCAGAGACCTGAAAATTCCTGAAATTGGAGACAAGTTTGCAAGTCGACATGGCCAAAAGGGTGTTATTGGATTGATTCTGCCGCAAGAGGACATGCCATTCACACAAGATGGAATAGTGCCGGATATCATTTACAATCCACATGGTCTTCCAACAAGAATGACAGTTGGGCATTTCCTTGAACCTTTGGCAGCAAAGGTTGCAGCATTAACTGGAGATATAGTATACTCACCTCCGTTCAATCCAACCCCAGAAAATGAAATAAGAGAGACGTTGAAATCCTATGGGTTCAAAGACGATGGCAAAGAAATTTTATATGACGGCAAAACTGGAAAGAGATTTGAGGTAGAAATTTTCATTGGTCCTTGTTTCTATCAAAAACTTGATCATTTGGTCTCAAATAAAATCCATGCAAGATCGAGGGGGCCAGTTACGCTTCTGACAAAGCAGCCTACTGAGGGGAGGAGCAAGGAAGGTGGGTTGAGACTTGGTGAGATGGAAAAAGATGTTTTGATTTCACACGGCGCTGCGCTTGTTTTGAAGGAAAGATTTGATTCAGACAAAGCCATCATCCCTATTTGCAGCGAATGTGGCCTAGTCGCTATATTTGACAGGATAAAAAACAGGAAGTACTGTCCAGTTTGCGGAGAGACGAAGATTGTCGATGTGGAGATGAGTTATGCATTCAAGCTGATGCTTGATGAGTTGAAGAGCATGCTGATCTATCCCAAGATCATTTTGAAAGAGGAATGAACATGATTGTAGAAAAAATAGAGTTTGGTTTGATTGATCCCGAATTGATAAAAAAGATGTCTGTGGCAAAAATCACAAAGACCGAACTATATGATCAAGAAGGTTATCCAATTGAAGGGGGATTGATGGACCCGAGGCTCGGTGTAGTTGATCCTGGCGTGAAATGTAGGACATGTGGCGGGTCAGTTGGTGAATGCCAAGGCCATTTTGGTTTGCTCGAACTGACAAGGCCAATCGTTCATGTGCATTATGCAAAGTTTCTCTTCACGATTTTGAAACTCTTTTGCAGGAAATGTAGCAGGATACTGATCGATCCGAAAGACCTGGAAAAGATAAAGAACAGAAAAATCCCGTTCAAGGAGATTGTGAAACTGATAAAGAAGAAATGCCCATTCTGTGGATCCTCTCAGGGAAAATTCAAATTCATCAAGCCTTACACGTTTACTGAAGACAACGACATGCTCAGCCCTATAAAAGTCAGGGAAAGATTGGAAAAGATTCCGACAGAAGATCTGGTCATTATAGGTTTCAAGAAGATGAGGCCAGAATGGCTTATTCTTACACTCCTGCCAATCTCGCCTGTCACTGTCAGGCCATCAATCACTTTGGAGACTGGTGAAAGATCTGAGGATGATCTGACGCATAAGCTGGTTGATATTGTGAGAATAAATGAAAGATTGAGAGAGAATATAGATTTGGGTGCTCCTGATTTTATCATCGAAGACCTTTGGGAACTTTTACAATATCACATAAGCACATTTTTTGACAACGAGCTTTCTGGGATTCCGCCAGCAAGGCACAGGTCTGGGAGGATTCTCAAAACATTATCACAGAGACTTAAAACAAAAGAAGGAAGATTCAGGGGAAACCTTGCTGGAAAGAGGGTTAATTTTTCTGCCAGGACAGTGATCAGTCCTGACCCTATGATTGATTTACATGATGTTGGTGTTCCTGAAATCATCGCAAAAGAGCTAACAGTTCCTGTAAGAGTCAACGAAAAAAACATTGAGGAATTGAAAAAACTGGTGATCAACGGCAGCGATGTGTGGCCTGGAGCAAATTACGTGATAAGACCGGATGGTAGAAGGAAGAAGGTAACTGAATTGAACAAAGAGGAGATTTGCAAGGAAATAACTGTTGGTTATATCGTGGAAAGACATATCAGCGATGGCGATATCGCGCTTTTCAACAGGCAGCCAAGTTTGCACAGGATGAGTATGATGTCGCATACGGTGAGAGTTGTGCCATTCAAGACTTTCAGGTTGAACATAGCAGTCTGCCCGCCGTACAATGCAGATTTTGATGGGGATGAGATGAACTTGCATATACCTCAGACTGAGGAAGCACAAGCCGAGGCTTTATTACTGATGGAGGTTCAGAAGCATATAAGAAGCCCAAGATTTTCTGGTCCAATCATTGGGGCAACAAGAGACTGTCTATCTGGCCTTTACATACTTACGAATGGGAATAAAAAACTGGAGAGGGAAGAGTTTGTGGAATTGATTAGGACCGTGGATCCGGAAATAGAAATTCCTGATAAACAGAGCATGACCGGAAAAGAATTGTTCAGTTTGTTCTTGCCGAAAGAATTTTCAATTGAACATAAATCAAAATCTGGGGATATGGTTGTGATTAAAAATGGTAATTTGATTTCTGGAACGATCGACAAAGCTGCAGTGGGAGACGAGGACGGAAAGATAATTGATAAAATGGAGAAGGAATATGGCCCTGAATTCGTTAGCAGTTTCTTGTTCAAGATAATCAAACTTTCATTAGAATACATAACCAGGTATGGATTTTCGTTGAGCATTTCTGATCTGGACTTGCCAAAAGAGGCGAAGGAAGAAATAAAACATGTTATAGAAAACGTCAGAGGGGATATCAAAGAGCTGATTAACAGTTTTGGGAGAGGTGAACTCAAGACTTTAATCGGAAGGACGCCGAAGGAAAGCTTGGAGACTCTGATAAAGAGGAGATTGAATAAGGCTTTGAACGAAGTTGAGGAAATTTTGGTGAAGTGTGTGAAGGAAACATCGACAATAATCATGGCTAAAAGCGGAGCAAGAGGTAGTCTTGTGAATATGGTGCAAACATCAGCGATGATTGGCCAAGAAACAATTATGGGAGAAAGAATGGAAAGGGGGTATTACGAAAGGGTTTTCCCGCATTTCAAAAGAGGAGATATAAGTTTGGAAGCGAAAGGATTCGTTGACAGAGGATTCAAAGACGGATTAACGCCTTTTCAGTTTTTCTTCGATTCGATAAATAGTAGGGAATCGCTAATGGATAAATCACTCAAGACAAGACATTCTGGTTACATGGAGAGGAGGCTTGTTGGCGCTTTGCAAGATCTGAAGGTAGAATACGACGGGACTGTGAGGGATAGCGCAAACAGGATAGTCCAGTTCTTGCCAGGCGAAGATGGATTGGACCCATCAAAAGTTGAAGGAGGAAAAATAAATGTCGGAAAAATCGCAGACAGATCTGCCAAGTGAAGTTGAGATTCCAAAAGGTTTGATGAATGAAATAGAGAACATAGCAAAGGAAAAAAGGCTGAGCAAAGAAAAGAAGGATCAGTTAGTGGAAAACGTGAAGAAAAGCTATCTTAAATCTATGTTTGAGCCCGGTGAAGCTATCGGAATCATAACTGCGCAAAGTATATCCGAGCCTGCAACGCAGATGACGATGAGGACATATCATTTCGCGGGTTCAGCTGGTATTAAAGTCACTTATGGTCTGCCAAGATTGATCGAAGTTTTTGATGCAAAAAGGGAGCCGGAAACCCCTCTGATGGAAATTTTTCTCAGAAAAGAGTTCAACAACAGGGATATGGCGAGAAAATTGGCAGAGGATATCGTTGAGAAGAAGATTTTAAATGTAACGGACAGCGTCTCAGTAAATTTGAGTGAGAACGCCATCGATATTGTGCCGGATGATTTGAAGAGACTGGGCAAGATAACAAGGATCATAAAGGAAAATATTCCAAATGTTGTTGTGAAAGAAAAAACTAAAATCGTTTCAGTTTCTCCAAAAGAAAATCTTGACATCAAAGAGCTTCAAAACCTAAGAGAGAAAATAATTAATCTTCATTTTGATGGTATAAGCGGTATCAACAATGCTATTGTGAGGAGGGAGGGGGAGGATTGGTTGATCAACACGCTCGGCTCTAATCTCGCGGAAGTCCTGAAAATAGATGAGATAGATGAGAGCAGAACTGTGACGAATGATATCCATGAAACTTTTAGAGTCTTAGGCATAGAGGCTGCAAGGAATATAATAATTAAAGAGGCCATGAAAACATTGGAAGAGCAGGGGTTGAATGTTGATGCGAGGCACATCGTGCTTGTTGGTGACATCATGACGACCACTGGAAGGATTCAATCTATAGGAAGATATGGTGTTGCGGGCACTCAGACTTCTATTCTATCAAGAGCAGCATTCGAGGAGACGATAAAACATCTGGTGAGGGCATCGATAAGGAATGAAGTCGATGAGTTCAAGGGAATTTTTGAAAACGTCATGGTTGGTCAGGTTGTACCAGCAGGAACAGGAATGTTTGATCTTGTTGTAAAATCTGAAGAGGGAGAGAAGAAATGAGTCTTGAGGAAACCATACAGAGTGCAAACAAGACAAATGATATTATCATCGGTTACAGGGAGAGTAAAAAGTTTATAAAGTTGAATGACGCTAAACTCATAGTTATGGCGAGAAATGCTCCGGAAAAAATGAAAAAAGAAATGGAACACAATGCAAAAATAGGTGGGATAAAAGTAGAGATATTTGGGAAAAACAGCAAAGAGCTTGGCGTACTTTGCGGAAAACCTTATCCTATAAGTGTTCTAGTGGTCAAGTGATGAAGAAATGTCGACGACTTTTGATACTGAAACGATAAGATTGATGGCAATTTTTGAAAATCTAACCGGAGCGTCTATAAAGGATTGCATTATTGATGAGAACATACTCTATCTTGTTGTTGATGAAGGAAAAATTGGTATCGCCATCGGAAAAAATGGGGACAGTGTGAAAAATGCGGAAAGTGTGTTGAACAAAACTATCAAATTGTTCGAATTCTCGAGTGATCTGACGAAATTTGTGAAGAATCTTATTCCAAAAGCAATCAACGTTACAGTAAACAATGAGGATGATAAAATTGTTGTAGAGGTTAAAGTCGATAGGAGCGACAGACCGATGATTATTGGAAGGGATGCGAAAAACTTAAAAATATTCAAAGAGTTACTTAAAAGAAGTCATAATGTGAGTGATTTGATAATAAGGTGAAAGTATGCCAGGAGAGTTTTCGTCGAGAAAGATGAGGAAGAAGAGAAAAAAGTTCAGATGGAAAGATATTCATTATAAAAGGAGAATGTTACAGTTATGGAAGAAAGATCCTTTGGAAGGAGCTCCACAGGGCAGGGGGATTGTTATCGACAAGCGTGGCGTGGAGCAGAGAAAGCCTGCTTCCGGCTTGATAAAGGCTGTGCGAGTGCAACTAATCAAAAATAATGTTCAAGTCACTGCACATGTTCCTGGTGAGGGAGCGATAGACCAGATAAACGAGCACGATGAGGTGATCATAGAAAGTATAGGTGGTGCTCAAGGCGGTCCAAAGGGAACTATGTGGGGCATCAAATATAAAGTTATTGCTGTAAACGGAATTGCACTCAGTCAGATTCTCTCTGGAAAGAAACAGAAACCCGCGAGGTAAATTAAATGGAAATGAAAATATTTGACCGATGGACAATGGAAGGGATTGAAGTGAAAGATCCAGGACTAAAGAAATATATAAACTTACATCCTGTTCTTGTTCCGAGATCTGGAGGAAGATACGCAAATAAGCAATTCCACAAATCAAAAATGAACATAGTCGAGAGGCTGATGAATAAACTGATGGTACCGGGTCACAGAAGCAAGAAGCACGTTCTAACCTCTGGAAAAAATGTTGGGAAAACTTTGATTCATTATAGAATAATGAAGAACGCTTTTGAAAAAATAGAAAAGCAGACTGGGAAAACCCCAATGGTTGTTTTAGTTGGGGCAATCGAAAATGCTGCTCTGAGAGAAGAGATCACAGCTTACCAAGTTGGTGGTATAATATTAAGGAGAGCAGTGATAACATCGCCTCAAAGAAGGGTTGATATAACCCTGAAGAACATCGCTCATTCGGCTTTCAGAAAATCTTTCGGGAAAAAAGAAACGATGGCTGATGCCTTGGCAAATGAGCTGATAGCTGCTTACAACAACGACCCATCAAAATCAGAGGCTGTGAAGGAGAAGGAGAGGATAGAAAGAGAGGCAGAGGGAGCGAGATAGAAGGTCTTATTCTAAAAATCAAAAATATATATTTATCTGCCAAAAATTTAGAAATTTGAGGGAAAAGAAATGCCAAAAAAAGAAATGATTGAAAGAATCAAAGAGGCTATGAAGGAACCAAAGAGGATAAGAAATGTGGCTACAAGCTCACATGTCCATCATGGAAAAACAACTCTGACAGACAACCTGATGGGTGGAGCTGGGATGATAGCTGAGGAAATGGCTGGAAAAGTGATGTTCACATGGTTTGATGAGCAGGAGAGAAGGAGACAACTGACGATTTACGGTGCAAACGTCTCAATGGTTCATGAATATGGTGGGAAGGATTATCTAATCAATTTAGTTGACACGCCTGGTCATGTTGATTTTGGTGGTGATGTTACTAGAGCTATGAGGGCAGTTGACGGTACTATAGTTCTTGTTGATGCAGTAGAGTCTATAATGCCTCAGACTGAAACTGTTTTCAGACAAGCGCTGAGAGAATATGTCAAGCCTGTTCTTTTCATAAACAAGACTGACCGATTAATCAAAGAATTGAGGCTCAATCCGGAGCAAATGATGCAGAAGTTTGAGGAAATCGTAAGAGATGTCAATATTTTGATTCAGAAATATGCTCCGCCTGAATTCAGAAGCAAGTGGCTCGTGAATGTTCAGGATGGGTCAGTCGGAATAGGGTCTGCATACAAAAGATGGGCAATTTCCATACCATACATGCAGAAAACAGGAGTTACATTCAAGGATATAATCGATTTGACTCTTGCTGGAAAGGAGGATGAGCTCGCGAAGAAAGCTCCTTTGCACCAAGTTGTTCTTGATATGATAATCAACCATCTACCAAATCCTTTGGAAGCTCAAAAATACAGATTGAAGAAAATTTGGAGAGGAGATTTGAATTCTGAAATTGGGAAACAGATGCTCAACGTTGATCCGAATGGGAAATTGGCGATGATTATAACAAAGATAGTTCCTGATCCGCATGTTGGCTATGTTGCAACTGGTAGAATATTCTCTGGAAAAATTTTCAAGGGCAAAGATGTTTATCTGATTGGACAACACAAGCAGGAAAAAATCCAGCAGGTCGCCGTCTACAAGGGAATATTGAGAATTGTAGTTGATGAAGTGACTGCTGGGAATATTGCTGCAATCGTTGGCATACCAGACGCATTCACTGGAGAAACTGTTTGCGAGCCAGATGCTCTGATGGAACCTTTCGAAGAGATAAGGCATTTGTTTGAGCCAGTTGTCACAAAATCAATTGAGCCGAAGAACACGATGGACCTTCCGAAGCTTGTTGATGCTCTCAAAAGAATCGGAAGAGAGGATGCTGTTTTGCAAGTTAAGATAAACCAGGAGACTGGAGAATACCTTGTCTCTGGCCTTGGTGAGTTGCATTTGGAAGCAAAAGTTGAAAACAAGCTGAAAGAGCAGGGAATTGATGTCGAGATGAGCAAACCAATTGTTGTTTATAGAGAAACTATTTTTGAAAAATCACCAGAGATTGAAGGCAAGTCTCCAAATAAACACAACAAGTTCAACATCATTGTCGAGCCGCTGGAAGACGGTGTGTACAACGCAATGGTGGATGGGGAAATTCCGAGTGAAATAGAATTCAGGGGTAAAGGCACTGAGATGTTCAAGAAAATTTCTAATTATGGGATGGATTATGATGAAGCGAAGAACATTGCAGTTATTTACAATAAAAATATTTTCATCGATATGACCAAGGGTATTCAGTTCATGAATGAAGTCATAGAAATGGTTAAAGATGCTTTCAAGAGCGTGATGGATGAGGGGCCTCTGGCAAAAGAGCCGTGCACAAAAATCAAGGTGAAGCTTGTTGATGCTGAGTTGCATGAAGATCCGGTTCACCGTGGCCCAGGCCAAGTGATGCCCGCAATAAGGTTTGCCATAAGGGAGGCCATGTTGTACGCAAATGCAACACTCCTAGAGCCTAAACAAACAATAAGAATCGATGTGCCAACAGAACTATTTGGAGACATTATAAGAGAGGTTGAGAACAGAAGAGGGCAGATACTTGACATGAAGGAGGAGAGAGGAGCAAGTATAGTCACGGCAAAGATGCCTGTGAGTGATATGTTTGGTTTTGATTCAAGCCTCAAGTCAGCTACGTCTGGTAGGGGATTCTACAGCTTGATAGAAATTATGTTCGAGAAGCTTCCAACAGAATTAAGGGATGATGTGATAAAGGGTATAAGGAAGAGAAGAGGAATGAATGAAGAAATACCCAAACCGGAAGCTTAAAATATTTAAACATTCATGCTAAATAAGATTAGAAGGAGTTTGATGAGATGCCTGCAAAACCGCACATGAACATAATTACTGCTGGTCACGTAGACCATGGTAAGTCCACGATAGTGGGAAGAATCTTGTTTGATTCTGGAGCGATAAGGGAAGATGAGTTGAAAAAGCTGAAGGATCTTGCTGCAGAATTTAAGATCGAGGGTGGAGAGTTTGCCTATATTCTTGACACTGTTAAAGAAGAGAGACAAAGAGGGATGACAATTGATATCATGCACAGACCATTCGAGACAAGGAGATATTTCTTCACTATAATCGATTGTCCTGGTCACAGAGATTTTGTCAAGAATATGATAACTGGTGCTTCGCAGGCAGATTGTGCGTTGCTCGTCGTTTCTGCACGTCAAGGTGAGGGTGTGCAGGAGCAGACAAAAGAGCATATTTATCTGATAAAGGTTCTCGGAATATCTCAACTGTTGGTTTTGATAACCAAGATGGATTTGGCTAACTGGAGTAAAGAGAAGTTTGAAGAAATTAAGAAAGATATTATTACAGTTTTGCAACCATTAAGATTTGATGTTGAAAAAATACCTTTCATTCCTGTTTCAGGACAGCTGGGAGACAATATCTTGAAAAAATCAACCAACATGCCTTGGTACACAGGACCAACAGTGGTGGAAGCTTTGGACATGTTTGAGATTCCTTCCAGACCAGTGGAGAAGCCTTTAAGAATTCCTGTGCAGGATGTTTACAGCATAACAGGTGTTGGAACTGTACCTGTTGGAAAAGTAGAAACTGGTGTAATGAAAACTAATGATGTTATAGTTTTTGAACCAGCTGGAGTAAAAGGTGAAGTTAAATCAATAGAGGTTCACCACCAAAACATACCAGAGGCAAAACCTGGAGACAATGTTGGTTTCAACGTTCGAGGTGTCAGCAAAGAACAGATTAGGAGAGGGGATGTTGTCGGTCATCCTGACAATCCGCCAACAGTGGTAAAAGAATTTACTGCGCAGATAATGGTGCTACAGCACCCAAGCGTTATAACAGCTGGTTACACACCTGTATTCCATTGTCACACTGCTAGCGTTGCTTGCCAAATTGCTGAGATAATCGCGAAGGTTGATCCAAGGACTGGGGCGGTTATTCGGGAGAAACCTGATTTCATCAAGGCAGGAGATGCAGCGAAAATTAAAGTTGTTCCAACAAAGCCGATGGTGATTGAGAAACAGTCAGACTTTCCTGAATTGGCGAGATTTGCAATCAGAGACATGGGAATGACAGTAGCTGCTGGTATGTGTCTGGATGTAGTTAAAGCCAAATGATGTAGTGTTTTTCGTCCAACCTTTTAATTAATTGGTTTCTTTAGAACTTAAACTTTTTCTGTTGCATTTTTAATCATCTGAATTTATTTTGTTTATAATTTCTTTAAAAATTTTTTTGTATTTCGGATTTATTTCAACAACTGGTTTCATCCTGACAGTTGATTTGACAAAATCTTTTCTGTATGGAATTTTCCCAATGACTGGTATTTCATTTTCATTTGCAAACTGTTCGATTTTTGAGCAAAAACTCTTTTCAAGGTCGAATTTATTTATCACAATCCCGTGCTTAATGCCAAAATGATTTGCGAGATATAGAACTCTCTTTAAATCAAACAGTGCTGAGGGAGTTGGTTCAGTCACAGCAACTATGTAATCTGTGCCAACCAAAGAAGCAATCACGGGGCAACCAATACCAGGAGAAGAATCTATCATAATATTTTCAGCCCTTATTTTTCTATTAATTCTATCAGAAAATTTTCTCACTTCGGCAACAACCTCGCCAGAAGCAAGCTCTCCCAATTTGAGTTCACCAGAAACCAGAAAAACATTATAATTTTTTCCTGTATGAATCTTTCCAATTTCTTTTTTAGCTTCAGAAATGGCTCCAGTAGGACATGCTACGATGCAAGCCTTACAACCGATACAAATGTCCTTTACAAAAGCTGGAAATTTTTCCTTGACAAAAATTATAGCATCTTGCTTACAAACAGAAGCGCATTTACCACATTTATTGCATTTTTTAAAATTCCATTTTGGGATTGTTTGGTAAACAGTCGTATATTTTTTCCTTTTTATGGAAAGCAGTAAATGGTCATTAGGGCATTCAGCATCTGCATCCACAAGCATGGTTTTACTTTCTCTTGCAAATTCTACTGCAAGAGAAGTTGCTACCATTGACTTGCCTACACCACCCTTTCCACCTGTCACAGCTATTTTCATAGTTATTTCACCACAAGTTCAAACTATCCAAACTTTTTATTTTGAACAAATGCGATTTACAACTACAGTCTGAACACCCAAATTTTGCAATCGGAAGTTTAGTTTTGCTTAATTTATTTGCAATTCTGCATTCTTCTGATTTTCCAGATTTTTTATAAAATATCTTTGTAATCTTTGTAAGTCTGTTGTCAAGCAAATAATCAATGTGCCAAAACTTCTTTTTGTTTTTTATAATATGTCTTCCTATTCTCTTTTCCAAGCTGTTTTGTGCAGAGCCAACATAGGCGTAATTCCCTTTATCGAATTTTATCCTTCCCAATGAGCCTATTTTTAGTTGTAAGTTTTTATCAATGTTAAGCAATAAAATATAAACTCCCTTCATGCTTGATGCTCCTCACAAATATCATCAAAGCTTGCTTTTTTTATTTTCTTGTCTTTCCATAACTCAAAAATCTCTTTCACCGTTTCCGCCTGACAAACGTATACATCTATTCCTAACTTTTCGCATAAGTTAAGAGCTCTTGGTCCAAGCCCTTTACATAAAAGAACATCCGCTCCATGTTTTTTCATAAGTTCTGGCGGGAGACCAACGCCACCCATGTGTTCGCTTGTATTATCTATTACTTCGATTACCTCACCGTTCTCATCAAGAAAAGTATAAGTTTCACATCTGCCAAAATGTTCTGCTACAGTACTTTTCAAACCTCCTTTATCGCCAGTAGGAACTACAATTTTCATGATGATTCACTTATTTGTTGATTTTTTTGAGCTTACCATTTATGAAGTTTTGCAGAGCTTCTTTTACTGAACCACTCCCGTTATACACTTCTACTTTGAATTGTCTCAAAACGTCCAAAGCTCTCGGTCCGACATTTCCTGTTATAACAGCCTTTGCGCCTTTTTCCACAACTGTCTGTGCAGCAGAAATACCAGCACCACCCATTTTTTCAGCACTTGCGTTTTTTATTGCTTCAACTCTTGTAATTTTTTTATCTTCAATTTCGGCGATAATAAAGAAAGGGCATCTTCCAAACACAATATCGACATTGCTATCGATGTCTTTTCCTGTTGAGCTTATCGCTATTTTCATCTTAATCACCTCTTACCATCGGAGTACCACATTTCGGACATTTCATCTGATAGCATGGGACCCCGACTTGATGAGGAACTTCATGCTTACACTTAGGACATATACAAGTCCCCCCAGGTCCTGCTGCAAATGGCCCTCCCATCCTACCTCTTCCGCCACGACCTCTACCAAAACCCATTCCTCTTCCCACCATCTTATACACACCTCCCTCTATTTTTATCGCCTTACCATTGACAATAGCGTCAGCAATTTTCTTTCTTGCAGAAGTAACAAGTCTATTAAAAGTGGGTTGTGAGATGTTCATTTTCTTGGCAGCCGTCTCTTCATCCAATCCTCCTAAATCTTTCAATCTCACAGCTTCAAATTCGTCTACAGTTAAAATAGATTCCTCTAAGTCAATCATCCTTACTCCAGCCGGCTTGAAGTAAGTCACGTTTGGTTCAACCCAAACTCTTCTACGCAATCTTGGTCTTGGCATTATTTCAGTTCTTTATTTTTATATCCAATTTCTCTTAATCTCTAATTTCAATTTACTTCTTCTTTTTTAATTCTTCAATTCTCTTCAATATTTCTTTTACATCTTCCTTGAGTGCAACTATTTCATCTTCTATAGTTTGCTTATCTGCTTCCAGATACTGAAGCTCTTGATCTCTAGTTAGCTGTGGTTGAGGATATGCTACTGTCTGAGCTGGTATTGGTTGGACTGGATAATCCCATGCCCAACGTCTCCATCCGAATCCTCTACCGAATCCACGACCTCTTCCGAATCCTCTGCCCCATCCAGGGTTCATAAATCCCGGTGTTGGGTATCCTGCACAATAGCCCGCAGCCCTTCCTGTCATAGGGCCTCTTCCCCAAGGACCTGTTCCGTCTCCTCTAGGCATATTTTTCCACCTCCTATATTTTGAATTGCTATTCATAATTTATATTGAATATATATTCATTATAGTATTTAAGGCTTTCGGTGATGTATGTATTCTTATTTCTACACTTTGTTCAAGGAATAATTTGAGAACGAATATGATGCGAACGCTTGCTAAGGTTTAGGTAGTTAAAGCGAAATGATGTAGTGTTTTTCGTCCAACCTTTTAATTATTTATTATTTTTATACTTAAAAATAATTTCTATTCTAGAAGATATATTGTGGAGCACGATTCGATGGAAGAAAATACAAAAATTCGGAAATAGATGAAAGAAAATTAAAAATAGATAGACTAGAAATATTAATAAGAAAACAAGATAAATTATAATAAGGCTATGAGGCTAGCCTTCAAATGCTGCAATCAAAACAAATTGTGGCTGATAGCTTCTACTTCTGCTATGTCAATGGATGTGATTTGATGGTGAGCAAAAAATGGTTGAATAGGAATGTTGCGGCGATGGGAGTTACAAGTCTGTTCAGCGATGCTAGTCATGAGATGGCAACTTCTGCATTGCCGACCTTTTTAACAGTTCTAGTTGGACCTGTTGCCCCACAACTTCTTGGAATAATAAGCGGTTTGTCCGATGGATTAGCAAGTTTTATGAAAACATTCTCTGGATGGTTTAGCGACAAAATCGGAAAAAGGAAACCCCTCACAGTATTGGGGTATGCTCTTACTGGTTTTTTTGTCGGACTTATAGGATTTGCAACAAATTGGATAGAAGTGCTTTTCTATAGGGTTCTTGCATGGATTGGAAGGGGGACGAGAGAACCTCCAAGAGATGCG